>Ga0116171_10000160_pt1 | contig 69190 bp, 70 predicted proteins | sample AD_JPNHW2_MetaG_FD_89798 | JGI IMG/M metagenome (GOLD analysis project Ga0116171, IMG submission 89798) | Active sludge microbial communities of municipal wastewater-treating anaerobic digesters from Japan - AD_JPNHW2_MetaG | ecosystem: Engineered > Bioreactor > Anaerobic > Digestate | place...
AACAAACAGGCGTTCTTTATCGATATTGGCGGCGGTAGCACCGAAGTCTCGCTTGGTAACCGGCAGAAATACGTAATGCTTGACAGTTTCCGGCTCGGCGCGATCCGGTTGACAAACATGTTCTTCTCCCGGAACCCAAAAGGGCCTGTACGTGCCGAACAGTACAGGGCAATCCAGCAGTACGTGAAAAATGAAATTATCCTGACCGTCCAGAAGATAAAAAAAGAGAAGATCGATATTGCGGTCGGCAGTTCCGGCACTATCATAAACCTCGCGGAAATTGCACAGAAGGCAATACCAAAAGAAACCCTCTCTCCTGAAGGGGTTCTGACCAGCCGGGACCTCAAAAAAGTTATCGATCTGCTCTGTTCGCTCACGCTCGAAGAACGCCGGAACGTTACGGGGATTAATCCTGAGCGGGCAGACATTATAATTGCCGGGGCTGTTATCCTTGAAACGTTCATGAAGGAACTGTCAATAGAGTCGATATGCACGACCGGGCGGGGACTCCAGGACGGCCTTCTTGTGGATTACCTTTCCCGGATGGAAAATTACCCCCTCTTTGGGACGCTCTCGCCACGGCAGACAAGCGTACTCCAGCTTGGCCGGTCGTGCGGGATAAACGAACCCCATGCCCGGACCGTGACCCGGCTCGCCCTTGAGCTTTTTGATTCGGCAAAAAAGGCAAAACTGCACGGTTATGGCGACCGGGAACGTGAACTCCTCGAATATGCCGGGTTCCTGCACGATGTCGGATCGTTTATCTCGTACACAAACCACCACGCCCATTCCTATTACCTGATAAAAAATTCCGAACTGCTCGGCTTTGACTTAAAAGAGATCGCGATTATGGCAAATATCGCCCGGTTCCACCGAAAGAAAAAGCCCGGTAAGAAAAATTTCGATATTCCCGATCTGGATACTGACGGACAGCGACTGGTGATGGTGCTTTCGATGTTTGTCCGGATTGCCGAGAGTCTCGACCGGAGCCACGCAGGGATTGTTGAGCATACGGAGTTTGTCCGGGCGGAAAAAAACACAATTGCACTTACCGTCAAGTCGCAGGGCGACTGCCAGCTCGAGCTCTGGGGTGTTGAGGCTGAACAGCGTGCATTTGAAAAAGTGTTTTCAAAGCACCTCGTCCCTGAAGTGATCGCACCGTGAAAAGGTGAGGACGGGAATAAAAACGAACACCGGGTGTGACATGGCGGCGGGGACGAAGACAGAAAGTGCCGTAAACCCTAAAAGAAGCGTAAGTACAATTCTCTGCGGAATTTTTTTTTAGGGTAAAAAATTTATTTTGTGCCGGTTACTCCGTTAATCTGTTATCCCGCGTTACATTACCGGCTTTTCGTGGCGTTTGTCACGGCAGCGATTTTGACGCTTTTGATCATGTCCTGTGCTTCATCGAGATTCGCTGCGAATACTTCATCTTCCGGCCGTAGTTCGTTTCCCTGGTATGTGAAGATGTAGGGAGTATCCTTTACAATAGTGTAGACCTGCACGCCATAGTCTATCTTGTTTGTCTCCATATGAGTAACCCGGTAATCGATGCGGTATGCATTTGTGTCAGATACCTTGGTACTTGCGGAGTGCTTTGTCATCTCCCAGTGCGGATAATATGCCTGGAGTGCGATGACGGCTTTGTTATAATAACTTTCAAGATCATCCGTTGTTGACGGGTCGATATCAACGCTGAAAATAACATATGTGGCTTTTCCGGGGCTGTAAAAGTTGACAACATTTGTTGTTTCCCTGCCATAGTCCCGCATCGCAACTTTGCCGGATTCTTCTGCCTCCCATCCCTTCGGGTATGACATGGTTATGCCATACTGGGAGTTTGTGTAGGTTTTGTATTGGACTGCGGTTGTTGTTTTAACGACAGCCTGTGTTGTGGTTTCCGGTACCGGAACCGTTGTCATGGTCGTTGTGGGGATGGTTGTCGGCGGCACTGTCTGATCAGGAGTCTGTGGCGGAGTCGGGATCTGTGTCGGGGTATTTGAAGATGCGTCGGAATCTGAAGTACATCCGGCAAAAAAAATTCCGAGCATAAGGATCATGACAACAGGAACATAAAAAGTGGTTTTTGATCGTTTCATTATTATCAGGTCATTATAATAAATTAGGGTGCTTATATTTTGTTATATTAGTGCCTGTCTTTTTTTCGTCGTTGTACAGATTATGTTGTAAAAAAAGATCCAAAATGGGGTTTTAGTCCCAAGGGACCGGCGAGACTATCATTTATCCCGGGCCTGACGGTTCCGGTTTGTTTTTTCCTTAAAAGAAAGATACCGGGTCATCCTTCCCTTAAGCCGCTCGCAGTGGATTTTTACCGAGGGACCAAGCCAGGGAAGGAACCGCGTGGAGATGGCTGCTGCCGTAAGTATTTTTGAAGGGAAACGTTTCTCTTTCCCGATGACCCGGGCCCTGCCATGACAGAGCTCGTCAAGAAACGTTTCAGGGTCTTCGGATGTCGTGCAGGTCACAGAACTGCCAAGGTCAAAGATTATGTGCCCGTCAGTCCCCCCGGTGGCGGGAAGGCCGAGCCGGGTGGCAAGGTTTACCGCACGGAGGTTATCTTTCCGTTCCATATTTGCGCAGATCCCTTCGATGAGGTCGCAGTATTTGTAGATGGATTCGTCCAGGTACCCTTTCTCCACGCATTTTGCCAGTCCCGAGTTAAAAAGGAGGTAGCCATAGGGATGGGCAGGGGCACGGAGGCAGGAGTAACCTTCGGCGGCTTTCAGCACTTCACGGCTTGTCAGTTTTGTCATCATCCACGGGCTTTCGCGCCGGTTGGGCAGGATATGCCGGGTAAAAAAGTCGTTCAGATCGTTTGGGGAATAGAAATAAACAAGGATATGCGGCCCGTCACTTGAACTGATCTCGATTCCCGGGATGACCAGAAGATCCTTACGGTCTTTGCACGCGGCACACGCCCCGGATACTTCGTTGTGGTCTGTCACCGCACAACCGTTTCCGGTCTTTTTTATCGCCCGAAGGAGGGAAGGGATACTTACCGTGCCATCCGTGTGCCTTGTATGAAAATGCATATCGGCCGGGGAATAACCTTCGGCATTGATTTGTGCCGGATCCGGCCGGGCAAACCGGACGTCGGGAGGGTATGGGGGAGATGAAGTCATGCCCGTCTCCCGGTAAGCCGGTATATGTCTGCGGCTTGTGTCAAACGTTCTATCATAATACCGGAGAGAATAACCTGGCGATGGGCTCCCAGATCTTGTCCGTAAGCGGACGTTTTTTCAGCGATTCAGGGGTAATTTCGGTCGAGTGTTTCAGGTCATCTTCAAAAATTTCTTTCAGTTTCTTTGCATAGCCCGAATCGTAGATCAGGGCATTGGTCTCGAAATTAAGCTTGAAACTGCGGATATCCCAGTTGGCGCTTCCGACCGATGCGACGACACCATCAATGACAAGCGTCTTTGCGTGGATAAATCCCTCATCATACGTGTAAGCCTTCACACCGGCATCAAGAAGATCGCGGATGAACGCGTGGTTTACTGCATACACAAACATGTGGTCGGGTTTGCAGGGGATCATGATCTTTACGTCAATTCCTGACTGTGCGGCAAGGCGCAGGGCGTCAAGCAGGCTTGCATCCGGGACAAAATACGGTGTCTGGATATAGATCGATTCCGAAGCGGTATTGATCAGCTGGAGGTACGCGAGCTTGATCTGGTTGTGCTGGTGATCGGGACCGCTTGAGACGATCTGGACAATCGCTGACCCGGTGCTGTTTGATTTCGGGAAATACCTGTCCCTGGTTTCGATCTGTTCTTCTGAAGCGTAATTCCAGTCCATTAAAAACCGCAGCTCCAGCAGTTGTGCCGCGTCCCCGTCGATCTTTACGTGGGTGTCGCGCCAGAACCCGAGCTTCTTTACCCCTTCCCCCACGTACTCGTCGCCGACGTTAAACCCGCCGCAGAACGCGGTTTTCCCATCGATTACGACGATCTTTCTGTGGTTGCGGTTATTAAACCGGATATTGATGAACCGGAGAAATCCCGGGAAGAAGACTGCCTTTTTTCCGCCGGCGTCGATAAACGGTTTCCAGAACGAGGTGGGAACGATTGAGAAGGGAAGGCCGTCAACAAGTACCCGGACTTCTACACCCTCTCTGGCTTTTTTTGTCAGGAGCTCCGCAAATTGCGTACCCATCCGGTCCGGTGATATGTAATAATATTCGACATGGATGAACTCTTTTGCCTGTTCTACTGCGGCAAAGAGGGCCTTGAACTTGTCATGACCGTTTGTGTAAATTTCAATGTTATTATTATCCGTAACAATGGACCGGTTGTTTACAAGGAGCGTGCGGATGACCCGGAGGAACTTGTTCTTCCGCTCGTCTTTTTTTATAGTCTCAAGCCGGGTGACTTCGCTGAGCTGGCCGCTTACCCGGTCCTGGATCTCCTTATCATCCCCTGCCTTTACCCTGAACAACCGTGCCCGGTAAAAGTTCTGCCCGAATACGAGGTAAAGGATAAACCCTGCAACTGGTATAAACACGAGAAGTGTCAGCCAGGCAAGGGCAATCTCCGGGCTTTTTCGCTCAAAAAAAACAATGCTGATGCCAAAACAGATGTTGAGGATCACGATTGCGAGAAGGATGAGGTCCATTGGCATAGTAACGAAGTAGATCTATCTCTCCATGCATCAACATTCTCCTTCCCCGTGTTCTTTTGTTTTTGGCTGGTGCCGGGGTATTCGAAGATACGTTGGAATCTGAAGTACATCCGGCAGTAAAAATTACTGGCACAAGGATCATGATACCCGAAACATAAGAGGCGGTTTTTGATTGCCTCATTATAACCGGGTCAATAAAACAAATCGGGATGCTAAAATTTTGTTATCCGGTTTTTGATTTTTTGGTGATGTGCCGGCGATTTTTTGGTAAAAACGACCCGGACGCGTATGCAAATCAATTGCCCTGAAGAACAGGACCGAATCTCGTCTGAAAAAAAATGATTTGATAACCGGGTGTTATGCGGTCCGGGCAATAGCCGGCGGAATCCAGGTGCTGTTTAAGACCTTCTCCTCCGGCCAGTAGATACGCATAGTCGGTGCAAAGATGCCATCCGGTGCAGGCAGCCAGTTGCTTTCCTTGTCCGCACCCGGCGATTTTTCCTGGATATAAACATCAAGGGAACCGTCGGAGTTAAGTTTCAACGGCATCCAGCTGCTGACAGAATACCGGTTCACCGGGTTTTCCACAAGGAAGCCCTGCGAGTCATACATTGTTACCGACCAGAAAGCATTCGCCACGTCAAGATCGCTTTTATTGAGGTGTATCCTATAGTTGTGCGTCCCGTCCAGGCGGTTTTGTGAACTGTCGATCTTTGTCGAGGGATACACGGCGTCCTCGGGACGGTTGGCGCCAAGCCCTGCATAGGCAGTCGCAGCCCGGAGGTCATAGTTTGTCCCGTACCGGCCGAGATCGAGAGAAATATCCCACCCGGTGCTGGTCGTTTTTCCCAGTTTTGTAATATTTGCATGGATCCGGGCCTGTGCCTCCTGAGGTACGTTGACGAGTGCGGCAGCAGTATCCGGACGAAGCCTGTTCATATCAAAATCCTCGTCCGGGACAATGCCGATCTTTGCCATCTCATCAATCATCGGCTTATCAGCAGCGGCGGGGGGATTGTCTTTTAAGAGTGCCGCAAACAGGGAAAAATAGGCAGATGCATTCATGCCGTTTACCTGGTCAATCGTCGGGGTCACCATATCGATTGTGGGATCGACAGTCCCGTCTGGCGGGGTGTACGGCTTCCCGAATGCACTGAGCGGGGTAAGCCTGTATTGTGCCTGGAGGGCATGGACGGCATCGTAATCCGCAGTGCCGTTGGTCTGGGTGCGGCCGAGGATCCAGACAAGGTTTGTCGGCGACTTAATCTCCGTGACATTTGCGGGCAGCGTTCCGTTCCAGCCCGGGCCGGTGATGGCAAAATTTCCTGCCCCGGTACCGGTCGTCCGTTTGCCGGGCGACGCGATCACGTCGGTCCACGCGCTCATGACGGGCATCATGTAGAATCGTCCACCGGTGTCCGGGACCGAGAGAATGACGGGTTCTTTTGAGACATCCAGCCACGCGGGGGAGTACAGTGTATCGACATTGAGACGGACAACTGCCTTGTAACCGGGATCCGGTAATGTCTGTTTGTGTGCAAACTGGTTCATCGGGGCGGATCCGGATGGATCCGGCGCCGGGACATTTGTTAAAACCCGCCGGCTCATCTCCATGGTGACAAGAGGATAGGCATAGACGTACACATCGGAACCTATCTGTTTTACCTGCTCCTGCGTTAATGCAGGGGGATTTGTTGCAGCCGGTGTTATGCTCTCTTTTGTTGCGGAGCAACCGGCACATATTATCAGGGAAAGTATCAGGACGGCAGGTATTGCATATGCATTCAAAATCCGCATGTGCCCTGTAGGTTATTTGTAAAGACTATTACGCATTCCGGTTTTTTGGAGAAAAAAGGCGCGATGTCTGGTCTTTCTTTGTAATCCGGGCGGGAATGACGGTTATCCGCTCACGGATTTTTTATCCGGCGCCCTGCGTTCCGACAGGTTGAAAAAATATCGCCACAGACCCGGTGATATGCACAATTCTCCACTCGGTTTTATCGCACTTTTATGTGCAGTGTTCCTGATCTTTACAGCCGGCTGTACAGCCGGAACCGGGACGAATGCAGCAGAATCTGTCCCGACAACTCCCGGCGTCTCAACCGCACCCGGAACAGTCGTTGACTTCCAGAACGAGACCGATATAAACGCGTTCCTCTCCCGGTTTGATACGTACGCGGAGACTTCCCGGGAGAACGCTCAGGTCCCCGGGATGGCCGTGGCTGTTGTAAAAGACGGTAAAGTCATCTTCATGAAAGAGTACGGCACAAAGACGGCCGGGGGAAATGATCCGGTAACAAACGACACGGTCTTCCAGATCGGTTCGACCTCAAAGGCATTCACGGCCGCACTTGTCGCCATGGAAGTTGACAGCGGCCGGATGAACTGGAGCGACCCGATGGTAAAATACGTTCCGGACTTTAAAATGAGCGATCCCTGGGTGACAAAAGAATACACGATTACCGATTCCATGGCGCAGAGGAGCGGACTTGCCGCTTACTGGGGCATGGATCTTGCCACCTTCGGGCTCGATCGTGACGATATGATCCATGCCCTCCGGTATGCGGAACCGGTCTCCAGTTTCCGGAGCTCGTTCATGTACCAGAACGTCCCCTTTGTCGCAACCGGAGCGGCAATCGAGAAGACGAGCGGCAAAAGCTGGGAGGATAACATCCAGGAGCGGATCTTTACCCCGCTCAATATGACCGGCGCTTCCTCCACCTACGCAGCGTTCCGTGACGCGCCCGACCACGTGACACTTTACCGGTATGGCGTCCTTTCCAACAACACAACCGGCGCAATCCCGATCGATCCCGACTGGGCGTTCAACAACGTGTCCTACGAATTTGGCCCGGCCGGCGGGATCAACGCGAATATCAACGACATGGCGACATGGACGATTTTCCAGCTCGGGAACGGCAGCTACAACGGGCAGCAGCTCATCAGCCCCGGGGGCATGGCCTACATGCACACCCCGCGGACTCCGATGGGAGACACGATGACCTCCCAGAAGAACTACTACTGCCAGGCCTGGATCTATACCGAGCAGGAGGGCACTCCGGATGTTGTCTGGCATAACGGCGAGACGCTCGGCGGCCATGCAGCAGTCCTGCTGGTCCCGTCAAAAAACCTCGGAATTGTGGTACTTGCAAATGAGGCAGGCGGGACAGCACTTCCCGACGGATTAGCGTTCGCGTTCTACCGCCAGGCCTTCGGCCTTCCAAATCCTGACGTCTGTGCGATTGTCCAGGCGCAGGCCGACAAGAGTGATGAACGGCTCCTTGCAGACCAGCCGGTCAGGCCGGCACATCCGGCAGAACCGCTTTCCTCTGAAAAATATACCGGTAACTACTCAAACGAGATCTACGGTAAGGCTGTTGTCGCAGAACAGGCCGGGAACCAGACGCTTACTTTCGGGAAGAAGCCAGTGACCTTTGTCCTTTCACCTTGGGACGGGAACACTTTTGCCTCCACCTGCCCGCAGTGGGGACCGGATTATAACGGTCGTGTCAAGTTTTCAACCGGGTCTGATGGATCGGTCACAGGCCTTACCACAACCCTCATCCTCGACAAGGAATATAGCCGGGACGCAACATTTGTACGGGCCTGAATGGCGCCCTCGTAAAAATCGCGGCAGGATTCAAGACCCGGAATCACGAGGGCGATCCCTCTCCCCGGTCAAGGGAGGGGGGTTTGATTTCCTATTGGAAAAACAATGGTAGGGGCAGGGTAGCACCCTTTCCTTATCCCATTTTTTAAAAAATTTGGTACCCGTTTAATATGAAATTTTTTTAACGGGGCTATCAGCTCTCATCATAACCGGTGGTTAATCCACTTGACCGTTTTATCGGTCAATTGGCTGTCGCATTACTAAAGTATCGGGCTCCATCCGGCAAAAACGGTAAAAAAGTCGGGTAAAAAAAGTGTCTGCGGTTTCGGCAAGGTTTGCCGGTATTTGGTTTACTTTTTCTGATCAGCACTTTTCCCCGCGTCAGCCTTTGACTGTTCCTTCCCGGCCTTTGCCTTCTCGACTTCACTTTTTGCACGGGCGAGAATATCGTCAAAGGACTTCCGGACATTTTCCGTCGTCTCTTTCACAGTATTTTCGATATGCTTCCTGCCCTCTTCCGTTCCGACAAGATCGCGGGTGACCTTCGCGAGATCGTCCATCGCGGAGATAACCGATTTCGTAGCGGCGGCAAGGCGGGTATCGATCTGGGTTGTATCTTTTGCCGGGGTTGCAACCGGTGGTGTAACTGGATCTTCCACCCAAATCCCTTTTTCAAAGTGTCCTTTCTTTTCAGTCATGGTAATCACGGAGTATTGATTTTCATTTCTCTGCCATATAACTAGAAAGGGTTTTCTCACCGGAAGGAGAGCCCTGCTCTTTTCACAAGGGATCTACGGGAGAGATTACCCGCTGCTTTTTAGCGTTTGTGAAAAAATTATGCCCTGTCCCGGACCAGCCGGCGCCCGAGCTTGTATGCCTTTTTGCAATCTGTCGGGAACTGTTCATCTTTATACTTTTTCTTTGCCTCCGGGTCAAAAAGCGTGGACATGTATTTGGCATAATCGTCAAACTTGTACGTGTCGGTGACCCAGAGCGGCTCGTACGATTAAATGTATGTGCAATACGCAGGTATATCTCCAGACAGCACAATATAGCATTGAAAATATAAAAGAGGACAAAATGAAACATATCCCTACAAATTTGAAGCGGAGATATGTCTGCGTCCACCCGATCTGTACCAGTCTGCTCTCCTTTTCCATGAGAACGGCCGTGTTTCCATGACCCGCACCTGGCTGCAGCGCATCATGCAAAGAGCCGACACGGATATACTCTCCTATGATTTCGGTGAGAGTTGTCCGACCGTGGAGTCGTGGTGGTTCCGGGGATGTGTGGCAATAGCATGCATCTGCGTTCTATGGTTTTTCTGGCCGGTCATTTGGTAGGAATCGCGTAACAACGGGAGATGGCCATGGCAGTTTTTTTAAAAGCAGACCGTGAGGAATCCTGACACCACTGATTTTCCGGTAACGGCAACCAGAATTTATTTTCCGGGGATTCGGGGAAATGCACCCGGGGTATGAAGTTTCCCGCCAGACCTGATCGGTTATCCTGATAATTCTGGATCAGGACGTTGTTTTGGTATTTTTTATACTCTCTTCAATGTCCTGGATCCAGCTGGCAACTGCCCGGAGCACGGTTATGGTATTTTCGGTCTTGTAGAGTTTTCCGGTCTGGGTAAAAATTCCGTCATTATCCTGCGAGAGCACTTCGCTTATCACCCATACGCCGAATAGATCTGCCTTCACGGAAAGACCCGTGGAAAAGCCCGGGCAGTTGATGAATAATTCACCGGATTCGTAGTCAATGTCAATTTTTAATTCGCGGTCATTCTTCTGTACTATTTTCTTCAGATACACTGACAGGTCATGTGTCGTCAGGATCGTTTCAACATCTTCTGGTCGTAACATACGTTTCTCATCTCTTTTACCGCTGTTGCAGCAGTCATTGCAGGCTCATCTTGTGAAATCCTAAAAAAGGAGAATTTCATTTTGTTTTTCTTCCATGTGGGCCCCCGGTCCGTGTCCGGAAAAGCACGCGATCAGGATTTCCCGGTCTGCGTCATTTTCTTGGAGGGCCTGATTGTCGAGGGCGGGTTGGTGTGGTCCGGGAGATCATCACCATGGGGATGGGAATGGGCATCATGCCGGGGAGAAAGCACCGGTTTTTCCTGCGGGTGGTGGGCTGCATGGGGAGTGGGATGATCCATGGGGTGGTGCCGTTCTCCTTCCTTGTTGCGTTCCTTGTCCTGCCCGGCGGATGATCCGAGATGCAACTGCGGGTCACGGGGGTGTTTTTTGGCGGTGTGGTGTGGTGACATAAGCAATACTCCCGCTGCCTGATGATAAAGGAATGTATACTCCCGGATAATCCCGGGGCCTGCCGGAAAAGAAGCGGGCTTTTTCTTCACGTTAACACGGATGGGCGTCACTATGAGGTCGTGAAAAACAGGGATATTCCCGGGAATCTTGTGCTGCTGACCCGCTCTTTTATTGAACCGGGATATACCCATGCCTGGTCGGTGTATTGGTTGAGGGTGATCCCCTCTTAATAAAAAAAGAGAGATGTGTCGGCGGGTCTGGTTTTGAGGTCCGAAAGGCCGGGGGGGTCTGGTGCGATTCGTGGGAGGGGCCAGAAGGCAGGGAGGGAGCATTTTTTTTTGGATGTTCCCCTTAAAAAAAACAAAAAGAAATGCCGGTTATTTATGAAAGCAGGGTGTTGAAATGGTTGAACGGTTTCTGCAATGCCGGCATGAGGATTCCCGGGTTGCCTTGTAAAACTCCCCAGGAGTTCTGTTGACAATCACATTTTCTCCATAACAATCGGGACAGGTCCACCGGATAATATATCCGGAGGGTGTTCCCGCAACTACCGGTCTTAATGATTGGTTAGCCATTGTTAACTCTTCGATAAAATGATTTAACCGGGGCGTAAATGTTTCAAACCCTGGTTTTTAATCGATCATTACTACAAAAAAGGTTTCACAGAGAAGGTCATAGATCGCAGGTTACACAATCACCCGGGTCGAGCGCGATCGTATGTAAGCTCAAAACCGTTAATGTATATAAGTATAGGTTGTCCCAGCGTATAATAGGATGTATGCGGGGAACAATGCACCGGGAACTGATCCTTAAACCTGAGTGAGGGTATACCCCCCTCTTTGGCCAAGAGAGGGGTAGGGGGTAGGGCCCCTGTTTGCCCGGCACATGGGGAGGGGGTTGATCCCCTCTTAAAAAAATGATGGAGGGGGGGTAGGGGGCCTCCCAACTGTCCGTTTGTGTGATCCCGGTGCTGTTTTTACCTGTGCCTGTCTGGCATTTCGCATGGAAATTACGACGGTAAACCAGATATGCTGTGCTCATCAGTTTTGATTAGGGGGGTTTAATCAAGGCAGATGGTGTGGGGGTACCCCCTCCTTGGCCAACAGTGGGGGAGGGGGTATGCCCCCAGTCTGCCCGGCACATGGGGAGGGGGTTGATCCCCTCCTGGAAAAATGATGGAGGGGTGGTAGGGGGTCTCCCAACTGTCTGTTTGTGTGATCCCGGTGCTGTTTTTACCTGTGCCTGTCTGGCATTTCGTATGGAAATCACGACGGAAAAACCAGATATGCTGTGCTCATCAGTTTTGATGAGGGGGTTTTAATCAATGCAGATGGGGTGGGGGTATACCCCCTCTTTGGCCAAGAGAGGGGGAGGGGGTAGGCCCCCTGTTTGCCCGGCACTTGGGGAGGGGGTTGATCCCCTCCCAAAAAAAAGACGGAGGGGGGGTAGGGGGTCTCCCCCCACCGGCCTTATAAAAAAATCTGCATCCAACCCGCAATTCTCAACCGGAAAAAAGATGGATGACGACCCGGTAACTCATGCTTCGATTTCCTTAAAAAAATCATCGAATGAGTCGTACGTCTTCCCTTTGCCTTTTTTGATATCCGTCCGGGCTTTTTTTACTTTCCTGACAAATTCAGGCCGGATTGCCGATTCCGGGGGGGAAAATGGGGAGGCCGCCCCCCCGGAACCGGTCCCGATAAAACCCGGGTTCACACCTGAACTTCCCGGTCCAAAGCCTGATTGCAGAGTTCATCGCAACGCCGAATGAACCGGTTTTCCCGGGGCACATTCCGGAAATGGATATCAGTAAAATTCTTTTCAACTATCGCAAGTTCTGCCCTGAGTTGGGCAAGATGTGGTTTTGTAATCCGGTATTGGTTATTGATCTGCTTTATCACGAGCTCACTATCGGAATAGACAATTACGGACGGTCTGGCAAATTCCTGTGCCCTTTTAAGTGCGGACAGGATCGCGTAATATTCAGCAGTATTATTTGTGGTTTTTCCCAGTGTTCTGGATTCTTCAAAGATAATCTCATTATTCCTGACGAAGATGAACCCGTATGCTGCAGGTCCGGGATTTCCCCGCGAGGCCCCATCGGTATACACCTCAAGAGATGCAGAGATTGACGTTTTGGAATTAGAACCAGACATTATCAGTACCGATAGCAGCATGACGTAAAAAGGTGACGGGATTAGACTTGCCACAGCCCGTTGGGGGGCGGGTGCAGGCAGAGGGAGGTCAGATAGTATTGCAGGGGCTGACAGCCCACACCCACGTGAGGTGCCCTGAGATGGGGGGGTTCGTATAGGAAAAGTGGTTGGGGGGTTGGTATGAGTGGTAGTGAAGAAAACCCTGGTCGGATCTTTAAGATGGGGGGTTATCTCAGATGGTTTAAATTACGAGAGGTGGGAAACCCCCCGTCTGTTCTGTAAAGCCGATAGGATCATAAGTAATAACAGGATTCACTTTCACTACAGAAGCGGAGATTTAACTATCCCTGTCTCCAATTATGACCAAGGATTGAAGATGATTTCAGCTAAAGTCCAGACTTCGATCACTAATATGAAAAATGGTAATAAAAATAAACTTCATACAGCTGACTCTCCAATTCATTCATGGTATCAGTTTGTGTTGGGATATCCCCCCCACCTAGTCCAACAATATTTGTCAAAATTTGAAATTACAAGACACAATATCGTTTTAGACCCTTTCTGTGGTACTGGGACCACCCCCGTCGAATGCATGAAATGTCATATTTCAAACTATGGTATCGAAGCCAATCGGATGGCATTTTTTGCATCAACTGTAAAAACAGATCTATCTATAGATCCCTTGTTTTTATCAGATGAATTAGGATTTATATCAAATTCTGCGGCATTGTCCTTCAAACGATTTAAGCTCAAAGACTCTTTTCCTTTGATTTCAGAGTTTGATTCAAATAAAAAACCGGTGGCACTTGATGATATACCCTCTTTAACGCCGGAGCAAATAAAAATTATTCCGACAGGTTTTATCAGCGAAAAACCATTGCAAAAAGTCTTGATATTGAAGGCGATTATTAACGAGATCGAAGATGAAAAAAGCCGGAATCTCTTTACACTCTCGTTGGCGAATTTGATAGTCAAGAGGGCCGGAAACGTCGGATTTGGGCCGGAAGTATACAGGAAACCGGCAAAACCGGATGTTGACATACTGAATTATTTCATATCAAATTCGAATCAAATGATTCAGGATATAGCGAAATTTAAGAACGGACGCAATATTACACAGATAATTAATGGTGATTCTCGGAATATCGCGAATTGTCTGGATTCAACATTGCTTGGCAAAATTGATTGTATCATTACATCACCTCCATATCCCAATGAAAAAGACTATACAAGGAGTACCAGATTAGAAAGTGTAATCCTCGGATTTATTCAGGATAAAAAAGAATTGAGGTTGATGAAAGAAAATTTACTCCGAAGCAATTCCCGGAATATTTTTATCAACGATAAAGATTCGGAATACGTAAAGGAATTTCCCAGTATTGAAAATCTTGCAAACGAAATTGAAGAAAAGAGGATTAGCCTGAATAAAGATTCGGGTTTTGAAAAAATGTACCATAAAATTGTTCGCCATTACTTTGGTGGCATGTATCTACACCTTAAATCGTTGAAGCCGTTTTTATCCCCCAGTGCAAAGCTTGCGTACGTTGTCGGGGATCAGATGTCGTTTTTCCAGACATACATACCAACTGCGGATTTGCTGGGAGAGGTCGCAGAATCGTTGGGATACCATATTATCGACATTGAATTGTGGAGAACAAGATATGCAACAGTCACATCTAAAAGAATTAATGAAAATGTTATAATTTTAGAAAACACACGATAAACTGTTAAATATGGTCAATCTTGAGAATATTATTGAAGATGATTTTGATCTGTCTGATGACCTGAAAGAGGAAAAATTAACAAAATACGATCAGGTTATCGAAGATCTATTCTTAAAAATATCCGCGAAACCTTACAAAACCGCAAATACATTCAAAGAAATACCGTTTTTAAAAACCGAATTAGTAAAATCAATGGAATCCGTCGAAATTCCTGTGAAAAATGTTCCCGATATCATCTACACGTATAGATCTCGTCGTGAGTTACCCAAGAGCATTAAGGGACATTGGATAATTGAACCGCGTGGCAAAGGAAAGTATGCATTTGTTGAGATTAACAAACCTCCATTTATCGATGTTCAGGCTCACTTGGCGGAAATCGAAATAATGAATGCACTCCCGGAGATTGTTGAAGAATATACTGCTTACGATGAACAGGGATTATTATCTTCAATTCGGTACAATCGACTCATCGATATTTTTACCAAAGTAACCTGTTTCCATCTTCAATCTCATATTAGAACAACGATTAAGGGACAAGGTCAAATTGAGATCGATGATCTCTATGTTGGAATTGATCAAGACGGTCGAAAATATGTTCTCCCACTTGAAGCAAAGAGTCCCGAAGAAAGGGATAAATTAGGGTGGGTTCAAATTACAAATCTCGTAACATATGCAAAGCAAAATTTTCCAGGATTGATCTGTCGTCCAATTTGTGCAAAACCTATTGATAGAAACCGTATTATTCTGATTGAGTTCAAAAATACGTCAATAATTAACGATAATGGTGTAAAGGAAAACCGCCTTTATAAATTGATTCGGAAAAAATAGTGGGGCCGGATATATCCTACCGTATCCCCTCAAACTTTACTGAAAACAAAATTGAATCCAATATACCCCTTCTCCACCCGCCATGCTACACCTTAGCACACACACTTAAATACAAGCACCACAAACGCAATAACTATGCAGGAAGAGTGCAACAGCGCCCGTGAGGGTCTTTTCCCTCGTGAATGTCTTTATCTCTGAAAGCGCAGCACCCGCCGGCAGCAAAGTAAGTATTGTTTCTGAAAACGCAAATGCAGGGAGCCTTGGCTCTCGCGTTTTTGGCTCTTTTGGCTTTTTTAGCTTCTTTAGCTGCTTTGGCGGCTTTAGCTATCCTGTGTTCGGGTATTATCCCTGGCACCGGTAATTCCCTTCACGACTGATCAAATTCTGTTTCAGGGCTTGAAGGGGGAGTTGTAAAATTATGAGAGGTAAAGAAATTCGTCTGGAAAGAATCATGAACCGCAATACGAAAAAAACCGTCATCGTACCGATGGATCACGGTGTCTCAAACGGGCCGATCCCGGGCCTCATCGACATGGGCCAGACCGTGAACCTGATCGCGGACGGCGGGGCAAACGCGGTGATCGGGCACGTGGGGCTTGCGCTCTACGGCCACCGGCAGGGGGGTCGGGACATCGGCCTGATACTCCATTTGTCGGCGTCCACATCGCTCGGGCCCGACCCGAACGAGAAAGTGCTTGTCAATTCGGTGACAAACGCCCTCAAGATGGGCGCCGATGCCGTATCGATGCACGTCAATATCGGGGCCGAGTCCGAGGCCCGGATGCTCTCCGATCTTGGGAACGTAGCGGTCGAGTGCATGGAGTGGGGTATGCCACTCCTTGCAATGATGTACCCGCGTGGGAAGAACATCAAAAAAGAGAACGATGTCGACAACGTGAAACTCGCCGCCCGGGTGGCAGCAGAGCTCGGCGCCGATATCGTAAAGACCGTGTACACCGGCGACCCGGAGTCCTTCCGTGAAGTGACAAGGGGCTGCCCGGTGCCGGTTGTGGTCGCCGGAGGTTCAAAGACGGATGACCGCACAACACTTGAACTGATAGAGGGAGCGATGGCGGGCGGTGCGGCCGGGATCTCAATTGGACGGAATGCCTTCCAGCACCGGACACCGGACAAGTTCGTCCGGGCGGCGGCCTGTATCGTGCACCAGAACAAAAGTGTCGAGGAAGCGCTGAAAATTATCAACGGGTAAGGTGGGAATCATGATTGGAAAGGAAATAAGGATCGAACGGATTATGGACCGGAACACGGGCAGGTCAGTTATCATCCCAATGGACCACGGTTTTTCCATGGGACAGATTGACGGCCTCCTGGACATGACAAAAGTCATTTCCGATGTGAGCGATGGCGGGGCAAACGCGATTGTGCTCCACAAGGGCCTTGTAAAGCGGGGACACCGGCGGAGCGGCCGGGACATCGGCCTCATCGTGCACCTCTCGGGCAGCACATCGCTTAACCCGGACCCAAACGATAAAGTAATTGTCTGCACCGTTGAAGAAGCAATTGCGCTCGGCGCCGATGCGGTTTCCATCCACATCAACCTCGGCGCACCGAACGAATCGAAGATGCTTGAGACCGGGGCAATGATCGTCAAGGACTGCAACCGCTGGGGGATGCCGCTCCTTGTCATGATCTACCCGAGAGGCAAGGGCATTGATCCCGCCTCGCCACAGACCATCGGCCACTGCGTGAGGGTGGCTGAAGAACTCGGCGCCGATATGATCAAGACCAGCTACCCGAACAGCGCTGATGCATTCCGCAGGATTACAAAAGCCTGCTCGGTGCCGGTCTTTGTCGCAGGCGGCGAGAAGATCAGCGACCTTGACTCGCTGAAGATGATCAAGGAATCGGTTGCCGCCGGCGGCGCGGGAGTCTGCATGGGAAGAAACGCCTTCCAGCGCGACAACACCAAAGATTTTGTGAAGGCCGTCTGCCGCGTCGTGCATAAGAACACCGACCCGAATAAAGCGCTGGAGTAACCGTATGAAACAGTTCTGGGTGGATGCCCGCCCGTGGAACAAAGAGATCGCGACAACCGCAATCGAGAGCGGGGCAGATGCCATTGTTGTCGACCGGGCAGAAGATGTTAAACGGCTCGGCCGGATTGCGACAGTTGCACCGGATGGCGACATTAAGCCCGGAACCGATGTTATCGAATGCACGATCACCGACAAGGCAAGCGAGAATGAGGCCGCACAGAAAGGGAAGGATAAGACCGTCATTGTCACCACAAGCGACTGGACGGTTATCCCGCTCGAAAACCTTGTCGCCCAGTCAGACCGGATCGTCGCCGCTGTGAAGGATGCGCACGAAGCGGAACTTGCGCTGCACGTCCTTGAAAAAGGGGTCTTTGGAATCCTTTTAAAGACCAAAAACCCGGCTGTCGTAAAAGAAGTCGCTGCGCTTATCAAGAGCCAGTCTTCAAAGGTCGGCCTTGTTCCGTTTACTGTAACAAAAATCCAGCCGGTCGGTATGGGTGACCGGGTCTGCGTAGACACCTGCTCGATGCTTGTCGATGGCGATGGAATGCTGATGGGAAACACCTCCTCTGCCATGCTCCTTGTCCACGCGGAGACGCTCGAAAACCCGTACGTTGCGCCGAGGCCCTTCCGGGTCAATGCCGGCGCAGTCCACGCCTACATCCTGCTCCCGGACGGGAAGACCGCGTACCTCTCTGATCTTGCAATCGGGGGACAGGTACTTGTTTCGGACAGCCACGGTACTGCCCGTTCCGCGATTGTCGGCCGGACGAAGATCGAACGCAGGCCGCTCCTGCTTGTCGAGGCAAAAGCCGAACCGGATGGCGCAAAGGCAAGCCTCATCCTCCAGAACGCGGAGACGATCCGGCTTGTCACTCCCAAAGGGGATGCAATATCTGTCGTCAACCTTGCAGCCGGGGACCGGATCCTCGGGTGCCTGCTCGAAGGCGGCAGGCACTTTGGCATGCAGGTCAAAGAGACGATCCGAGAGAAGTGAGCATGAAGGCAGGGATCATTGGCGGGACCGGGAAGATGGGACAACTTTTTGTCCCGGTCTTTGAGCGGGCGGGATACGATGTGCTTGTGTCCGGCCGCTCGACAAAACTCACGAACACGGATCTGGCAAAGACCTGCAATATTGTGATAGTCTCGGTCCCCATCCGGGACACTGTCAGGGTGATCGGGGAGATAGCGTCGCTATTACAGGAAGACCAGCTGCTCTGCGATTTTACGTCACTTAAAACCGGCCCGGTCGCCGCGATGCTTGAATCAAAAGCATCTGTTATCGGGCTGCACCCGATGTTTGGGCCGACTGTTTCATCAATCTCCGGCCAGACAATTGTTGTCTGCCCGGCCCGGACGACTGATGTGGCGCTAAAAAAACTGACAGGGATCTTTGTCCGTGAAGGTGCGGTCTGCACTATCGCGACACCGGAGGAGCATGACCGGATGATGGCGGTTGTACAGGGGCTCACGCATTATGTCACGATCTGCATGGCCGATTCCATCCGCAGGCTTGGGATTGACATCCGGAAAACCGAGGAGTTCATGAGCCCGGTCTACCAGATCGAACTCTCGCTTGTCGGCAGGCTGCTCTCGCAGGACCCGGACCTGTATGCCGACATCCTCCAGGAAAACCCGTATGTCCCGGAAGTAATTGAGGCGTGCCGGGCGGCTGCCGGTGATCTTGCTGGTATCGTAAAGTCCGGAAACGCTGACGCATTCCGTGACTTTTTTGCCCGGGACACCCGGCACCTTGGCGCGTACTGCGAGCGCGGGCAGGAACTGACTGATACCCTGATAGAGTGCATGGTGAAGAAATGACGGTCATCACGCTCGGCCCCGAGGGGACGTTCTCCCACGAGCTTGCACGTAAGCTCAAATGCGATCCGGTCGTCCTCAAGCCCACCATCCACAGCATCTTTGCCGCGGTTGCAGCTGGCGAAGGTGACGGGATTGTGCCTATCGAAAACTCGGATGCAGGGGGAGTGGGCGAGACCCTTGACGGCCTGATGCAGTACCCGCTCCTGATAACGGCTGAGATGTACATGCCCATCCACCACAACCTCGCATCGCTTGTGCCCCTTGAGCAGATCCGGGTGATTTACGCCCACCCGCAGACCCACGAACAGTGCAGCAGCTGCATCGAGAAGTGGCAGATCCCGGTGATCCACACGAGCAGCAACGCATCGAGCGCAATCGAGGCAAAAAAGACCCCGAACGCCGGGGCGATCCTGTCAGTTTCGGCAGCGGCGATCTACCGGATTCCGGTCATTGCCGGACATGTCGAGAACAACCCGGAGAATACGACCCGGTTTGTGAGGATCGCAAAAAATCCCGGCCCGGAATGCCGGACCGGCAAATGCAGTATCCTTATCGACCCGGACATCGACCGGGCGGGTCTGCTTTATGATCTTCTTGGGGTTTTTGCCCGCCGGGGGATTAATCTTACCCGGATCGAGTCGAGGCCGTCAAAACGGGGGATGGGAAAATATGTGTTCTTCCTTGATTATGCCATGAACAACAGTACCAATGATGCAATGAGTGAACTTGCAACAATATCCGCGTTCCGTAAACTGGGGTGCTACCAGAAGGTCGAGGTGCCACCTTGATCGTTGTCCTTCCCCAGCGGCATGGAGTCGAACTCACGGTAGCCGCGCCGCCGTCCAAAAGTTTTACGCACCGGGCCCTTATTGCCGGGGCGCTTGCAGAAGGCACGAGCACGATTGTCCATCCTCTCATGTCCGATGATACAAAACTCACCATGTTTGCCCTTGCCCGGCTTGGAGTACCGATGATCAGCAGTGGCCGGTCAATTACTCTTGAAGGCCGCAACGGGTCGTTATCCTGCAGGCCGGATACGGTGCTTGACCTTGAAAACTCGGGCACCTCCCTGCGTCTACTGTCTTCCCTCGCACTGCTCTGCAACAACCCGGTCACATTCACCGGCAGCGTCCGTATGCAGGAGCGCCCGATTGGCCCGCTTGCCGACGCACTTGTCGCACTCGGAGGCAGCGTTTCGTATGGAAAAAAGACCGGCTTTCCCCCGGTAACGATCAATGGCCGGCTGAAAGGAGGCCCTGTCATGGTCGACGGATCGCAAAGCAGCCAGTTTGCCTCGTCAGTTTTGATGGCCGCACCATATGCGCAACAGGAGGTCACGCTGTCTGTTACGGGTACTCCCGCTTCGCAATCATACCTTGATATCACCACAAGCGTCATGCACGATTTTGGCGCCGAGGTCCAGCGTAAGGGGTATTCACAGTTTACGGTCAGTAACCATGACCGGTACTCCGGCCACACGTATGTTATCGAGGGAGACTACTCTTCAGCCTCGTACTTCTTTGCGCTCGCGGCGATCTGTGGCGGAAAGGTGACAGTTACCGGCCTCAATCCCAAGTCCCTGCAGGGCGACCGGATTTTCCTCTCTGCGCTCCAGAAGATGGGCTGCCGGATTACCTATGGCACCACCAGCGTAACGGTCGAACATGAAGGCCCCCTTTCCGGGATCACCATCGACATGTCATCCGCGCCCGACACTGTCCAGACACTTTGCATGGTGGCAGCGGTGGCAAAAACCCCCTCAGTTATCTCCGGAATCGGACACCTGAAGTACAAGGAAAGTAACCGTATCGAGGTCACGGCCGGATGTCTCAGGCAGCTTGGTGCTTCGGTATTTCCTGAAAAAGACCGGATTATTATTAAGCCCGCGCCCCTCCACGGCGGCACAATAGATCCGGCAAACGACCACCGGATGGCGATGAGTTTTGCCGTCCTCGGTCTTGGAATCGGCGGGGTAAAAATTACCGGGGCCGAATGCGTGAACAAGTCATATCCCGGATTCTGGCAGGCTCTATCGGAAGTGATGAGATGAAACGGATCGTGCTCTTCGGTTACCGGGGTACCGGCAAGACGGCGATAGGAACCATTCTTGCCCGCCGGCTGGACATGCCGTTTTTTGACACGGACGCTCTTGTGGAAAAGAATTCCGGCCGGTCAATTCATGAAATCTTCCGCAAAGACGGTGAGACGCAGTTCCGGGTGCTCGAAAAAGAAGCCATCGCAGCGCTTCCTGCCCATGACTGTATCATCGGCACCGGGGGCGGGGCAGTCATGGACCCGGCAAACATGGAACGGCTCAGGGCTGACAGTACCTGTATCCTCCTGAAATCCGACATTGCAATAATCGAATGCAGGTTGTCCCGTGCCCCCCGTCCACCGCTTACAAAGCTGCCACTCCGCGAAGAGATCGCGCATATTATCGAACAGCGGCGGCGGCAGTACGCGGCATCTGCGGATTTCTGGCTGGATACAAGCCTTACCTCGCCTGAGGAAGCAGCAGACCGTATTATGGCCCTTCTATCAGACGGCATAACCAGAGCACCGGAGCGGGAGGCAGCGTTCAGGTGGTTTTCGGCCGGGCGCGTCCCGGATGATGAAGTGCACCGGCTGGAATCAATCCTTACGGATCCGGAACGCGACGCACAGACCGGAATCCTTGGCATTGCCGGATGGCCGGCAGCCCACAGCAAAAGCCCCCTGCTCTTCAACCGGCTCTTTGAGCGATACCAGCTCAATTACCATTACACGTGGTTTGAGGACCCTTCGGTGAGGGACATAATTAGGGTTGCCCGTGATATCAACGCAAAAGGGCTCTCGGTTACGATCCCGTTCAAGCGGGACGTTATGGCGTATCTTGACGATATCGACGAGGCTGCCCGGCAGATCGGTGCGGTAAACACGGTGGTCTTTTCCTGCGGGATCGCCCGGGGCTACAACACAGACTGGCTCGGCATAAAAAAACCGCTTGCCGGTCACAAGGGTGACCGTGCGGTGCTGCTTGGCGCCGGAGGGGTTGCAGCAGCGGCTGCGTACGCGTTAAAGGATCTTGACATGGATATCACCATCCTGAACCGGACACCGGAAAAAGCGCGAATACTCGCGGAACAGTTCGGGTGCCGGTGGGGTCCGTTGGAATTTTTTGACGACGTGAACCCAAACCTTGTGGTAAATGCGACATCGCTTGGCATGCAGCCGGACACCCGGAGCCCGCTTAAGGGCGATCAACTAAAAAAGGAGATGACCGTATTTGATCTTGTGTATACTCCACCGGTCACCCCCCTGATTGCAGCCGCCCGAAAGGTTGGCTGCACGACAATTACCGGCACCGAGGTCTTCATCCACCAGGCACGCGAGCAGTTCCGGCTCTTCTTTGGGATTGATGTGCCCGAAACGACAATACGGGAGATCCTGGCATGAACACGTTTGGCAGGAATTTTAAAGTCACGACGTTTGGCGAGAGCCATGGTCCGGCTGTCGGAACTGTTATTGACGGGTGCCCGGCGCGGCTCGCATTGTCTGTATCAGATATCCAGCCGCAACTCGACCGGCGCCGGCCGGGGACCTCCCCGCTTGCATCAGGACGGAACGAAACCGACACGGTCGAGATCCTTTCCGGCGTGTTTGAAGGGAAGACTACCGGGACGCCCATTGCGCTTCTGGTAAGAAACCGTGACATGCGTTCAGAAGACTACGCGGAGATCCGGGATAAGTTCCGGCCCGGCCACGCGGATTTCACGTACGAGGAAAAGTATGGTATCAGGGACTATCGGGGCGGGGGCCGGAGCTCCGGCAGGGAAACCGTGGGCCGGGTGGCAGCCGGGGCAGTGGCGCAAAAATATCTTGCAGCACAGGGGATTGCCATAAGTGGCCGGATTGTATCTGTCCACAACAAGATCTCCCCACAGGAGATTGAGCAGGAAATCCTCGCCGCAAAAGCAGCCGGGGATTCTGTTGGCGGGATTGCGGAGATCGTTGCCACCGGCTGCCCGGTGGGTCTTGGCGACCCGGTCTTTGGGAAACTGGATGCAGAAATCGCCGGCGCCATGATGGGCATTGGTGCGGTCAAAGGCGTTGAGATTGGCGACGGCTTTGCGGTTGCCGGAAGGTTCGGGAGCGAGAACAACGATCAGATGACCGCAACGGGATTTTTAAGCAACCACTCGGGCGGCATCCTTGGAGGAATCTCATCCGGTCAGGACATTGTTGTCCGGATCGCGGTAAAACCAACCGCGTCTATTGCAAAAGTTCAAAAGACCCGGGATATTCATGGGAATAAGGTGGAGATTTCTGTCACCGGCCGGCACGACCCCTGCATCGTGCCCCGGATTATCCCGGTTGCAGAGGCAATGCTTGCGCTCGTGCTTATCGATGCCCTGCTGGAGCAGCAAAAATACCGGTAATTTTTTTCATATCAAAAAGAAGAATTCTTCAGGCCGATTAAAAAAAATAGTGATATGAAACGGTCGCCCTTTGCTGATTTCATGATTGTAGTCTGCATTTTTGCACTGGCATTTGCCCCGGGTTGCACGAGCAGGTCAGGTTCTGATACTCCCGTTCAGGTACCTCAGACAACTTTTCTGGTTCCATCACAGGTACCCGCAACCCCGACGTACTCTTCGACACCCGGTCCTGTACAGACCGTACCGGATTATGAATCCGTGAGCGTAACGGTCGATCGTAACACGATCACGGAAAATCCCACGATTACTACCACATTTAACGGCGGAATGGGTCTTGGCATGATCGAATACATGGATGTCACGGTCATCCGATCTGACGGGCTGGTTGAGACCGGGCACCGGGACAACCCGGCAATGGGTACGGAAGTAACACTTATGGGTACAACTGCGAGTGACAGGGTCATCGTCAGCGTGACCATGACATCCGGAGATCAGTATACGATTATCGACCAGTATTACCCGTTCCCGGGCAGCGGGAATACCGGGTAAACGCGGGGCATTCCTTTCCGGCAATAGTCTCAACAACAAATTTTTTTGTCCTTTTATCGGGATAATCCGGCACCAATAAAACAGGATATCCCGGAGGTTGCCCGTGATTGGGACACGTTATTCTGTATTACCCTCCGGGTGGAAAATGTGAAAGACCCGGTCAATTTTATCCGGAGGGCCCATGACTATTACTATATCCCCGGGTTCAAGCTGGCAGTCGCCATCGGGGTTTGTCATGACCTCCTCGTTTCTCCGGACAGCAAGGACAGTAACGCCATAATCTTTCCTGAAGTTTAATTCCCTTAGACTTTTCCCTGCGACCAGCGATTCCGGGAATACCGTGAGACGGGTGATGTCACTGTCCGGAAGAGCGACTTTTAGATCGAGGAGCTCGGCACTGGATTTATGCGGGCTCCTGAACATCTTGTACGTCCCGGCCCGCACTTCACGGACAAACCCGTCGATTGTCGGTTTGGGAACGAGGTATTTTTTCAGGACCCGGGTGAAGATCTCGATCGAGGTCTCAAATTCTTCAGGGATCACTTCGTCAGCACCCAGTTCTTCCAGTGGTTTTACCTCGCTTAAGAACCTCGTGCGGACGATAATATACAGGTCCGGGTTCATCCGCCGTGCCTGGTTCGCGATGATCCGGACTGATGGCGGGTCGTTTATGACAATCACAAGGACACGGGCTGTCTCTATCTGTGCATAGGAAAGAATGGATTCGTTTGTTGCATCACCAAAGAAGATTGGTTCGCCTTTCTTTCGTTCATTTTCGACTGTTTCGGGATTGAGATCAATAATACGGTACAGGATCCTTCCCGCTTTTGCCGCCCGGGCAAGATTCCGGCCGTTAAGGCCATACCCGACAATGACAAGGTGATCCTGCAGCACCGGCGCAGTCTCAAGTTCTTTATTTTCTGATTTTGTTACGCCGTTCCACCGTGCCATTACCGGCTGCCTGCAACAGAAATCTGCCGTGCCAGGACCTGCACCAATCAAAAACGGGGTCAGCGACATCGTGATTACCGTAACGGCAAGGAAGATCTGTTCCTGGTTTGCTGTAAAGAGCCCGTAACTGGTCCCGGGAATGGACAGGATAAACGCGAATTCCCCGATATTACAAAGCGCAAGGCCGGAAAGCACTGAAGTACGCAGCGAATAGCCGATGGCAAGCGTCGAGAGACTGGCAATTACAGTCTTCATCACGATTACCCCGATTACAAGTGCGACGATAAGCACCGGGTCTTTTATGACGAACCAGAGGTTGATGAGCATGCCAATCGAGATGAAAAAGAAACTGGTAAAAATTTCCCGGAGGGGAAGGATGCTTGCAAAAGCCTGGTGGAAGTATTCAGATTCCGATAAGGTAATCCCGGCAAGAAATGCCCCGAGAGCAACCGAAAGCCCGATACTTGAGGTAATGTACGTGACTGCAAAACAGACAAGAATGATGCTTAACAGGAAGATTTCTGTGTTTCTTGTGCCGGTGATCCGGGACATCAGTTTTGGAATCACGTATGCCGAAAGCACAAATACAAGTCCTAATAGAAGCACGAGGGTTATCCCGAGGTTGATTAGTGAACCGGTGATATCCGATTGCTGTCCGGCAAGGAGCGGGAGCGCGATCAGCATCGGGACAGTCATGATATCCTGGTAGATGGAGATCCCAAGTGTCGCACGTGCCTGCGGGCTTTCTATCTCGGCCCGGTCCTGGTAGATTTTCAGGGTGATGACCGTACTGCTGTGGCAGATCAAAAACCCGAGGAAAATTCCCTGGTTTAACGGCACGCCAAAGAAATGCGTGAGTGCCATTGTGGCAAGGATTGTCCCGACAACCTGGAGTGTCCCGCCAATAAGGACGATCTTTCGCATCTCGTACAGGGACCGGAACGAGAACTGCATTCCGATTGCAAAGAGCAAAAAGATAATACCAATATCTGCAAGGGCATTGACAATTTCGACGTCCTGGATAAGGCCAAGACCGTACGGGCCGATCACGATACCGGTTACAATAAAGCCGACAATACCGGGGATTTTGACCTTGTTGCCGATTGCAATGATGACGATTGCCGCGGCAAAAATTATGATGATATTGAGGAGAAAGTCGGTGATCATGTCATGCTGCCTTTTTTCCAGGTGGTGTTTTATGAGGCGGAATTGTTTCCTTAAAGGTACCTATGCGCCCGGCCATTCACCTCATAAGTTTTGCGTGTTAAACTCCCGGGCCGGGGAGTGGATTTCCTGACAGGAGTAAAAAAATCCCCGTTAATCTGTACGGTTACCGAATACAATCTGTACACATAATTTTTTTGGCGCAATAAAAGGATTCCTGTTTTATCCGGCGTCAGGCAAGCAGTTTTGCGAGGGTAATAAAATCTACAACCGAGTACTGCCCGGCTGCTGTCGGGATACCGGTGTGACAGTAAACAAACTCCGAGCCAAAGAGCGGGAGGATTGCACGGGCATACCGGAACGATGCGCCCATGACGCCGGTGCAGATCGGTTTTTTTGCCGCACGGGTAAATGCCACAAGGTCAATGAGGTCATCTTCGTTTGTGGGGGTGACAATTATTTTTGGGATGTCCCCGTACGACCGGAGTTCCTGTTCCAGCACAAAGAGAACATGGAGCGGCAGCATCTGTGCCGAGTGGTGCGAGGCAATTATTTTTTTTCCTGCCTTCTTTACCATCGCTGCATGTTTTGCATACTGCTGCTCGACATCGACGTAGTCGACAAGCGGGATGACCGGTTCGATCTTTTTTGCCCATTCTTCCGGGCTTCCAAAATACCGTCCGCCTTCCCGTGCAGACCGGATCGTTGCAATGATGGGAAGTGTGCATGTCTTTTTGCACTGCTGCACGAGATCTACAGGATCGTCTTCCATCAGGTCAAAGCGGAGCTCAATAATTTCAGCACCCTGTTCCTGTGCAGGAGCTGCTTGTGATGGATCGGTCAGGGAGGCAACAATCTGCATGTACCTGACGATTGGCCGGGGGGTGAGAAAAAGATACGCTTATGCCGGGATGATACCGGTTTATCCCTTTACGGGTAGACATAAACGAAAGACTATGGAACGTGCAGCGGTACTGGCAGCGCTCCGGCTGTTATGGGGGGCGCTTGGGTGGTGTATCCTTCTTGCACTTGTCCTGCCGGTTGTTTTTGCGTACCTGCTTGGTCACTCCCTTGCCGCTGTATCTGCCCTCATCGCAAGCGCATTTTTGATTGAGTACGGGGCAGTGCCAATCGGGATTGGCCTTGGGCTGCCGGTCCTTTACGTCCTTTGTGCAGTTAGCTGTGTTGAAGCCGGGATCTTTCTTGGGATCACCGGAATTATCGATACCCTCGGACAAACATCCCAAAAAGTTTCAGGTTTCCTTGAAAAAACAAAAGCGATTTCACGCCGCTCAAAGATTTTTGACCGTTACGGCATTTACGGGTTATTCCCCTGCGAGATCCTGCTCGGTGTATACATATGTGCGCCGGTCTCCCGGCTGTTTGGCTGGGAAAAAGTACAGTCATTTGCGATTACCATGGCCGGTTACTGTGTTGCTGCGATAACCACGGCTCTTGCAACCCTCGGCCTGATCCGGTTATTCTATAGTTAGAGTGGAGCAGACATGTCAGAAACTGCACAATCGTATCCGAAGAAAAAAATTCCCGAACTGCTTGCACCCGCCGGGTCAATAGAAGCGTTTTTTGCGGCTGTTGCAGCCGGGGCGGACGCAATATACCTGAGCGGTAAACAGTTTGGTGCCCGTAAGTTTGCCCGGAACTTTTCCGATGATGAAATTAAAGCGGCGGTAACCTATGCCCATGCCCGGGGCGTAAGGGTCTATGTGACGGTAAACATCCTGATCCACGACCGGGAACTCCCGGCGGTCGCTGAATATCTTGTCAGGTTATACGCAATGGGCGTGGACGCGGTACTCGTTCAGGACGCCGGGGTTGCAGCCCTTGCACGGAGACTCGTCCCCGGTCTTGTCATCCATGCCTCGACACAAATGACCATCCACAACGCAGACGGCGTGCGGTGGGCGCATAAACAGGGCATCTCGCGGGTTGTGCTTGCCCGTGAACTGCCTTTATCTGAGATCGAAGAGATAGCCCGCGAGACCAAAGACACTGGTGTGGGGCTTGAGGTGTTTGCGCACGGCGCTCTCTGTTACAGTTATTCGGGCCAGTGCCTGTTGTCGTCTGTCATCGGGGGCCGGAGCGGGAACCGGGGTATGTGTGCCCAACCCTGCCGGAAAAAATATGAGCTTGTTACTGGTGAGATGGACCGTTATGGGAGGCCGACCAGTCTCTCCGAAGTGCCGTTGCAGGGGCACTATCTTCTTTCTCCAAAAGACCTCTGCACGTACAGCGGGATTCCCCGGCTCATTGACTCACCGGTTGCTTCGCTTAAACTCGAAGGCCGGATGAAGTCCCCGGAATACGTGGCGGTTGTTGTTTCCACGTACCGGCGTGCGCTTGATGCGGCAGCGGCAGGCACATTTGTCGCGGATAAAAATGCACAACGTGATCTGGTGCTTGCCTTTAACCGGGAATTCACGGGGGGGTATCTCTTCGGTGAGCGTGGTGATAAACTCATGGGAAGGGATCGTCCTGATAACCGGGGTCTCTATATCGGGACGGTTGCCCGTTACGACCGTTTAAAAGGCACCGTTACCATTCACCCGGACCAGCCGGTCGCACTGAATCCCGGCGACGGGATTCTGTTTTCCCCGAAAAAATACCCGGCAGCGGCATGGGGGTATTCCCTCAACAGTGAACCTGAGGTAAAGGCAAAAGAGATAGTAATTGCTGTTCCTCGTCCGGTGCTTGAAGGCGCACAGGTCTTTCTTACGGCATCACAGGATCTTGCTGCCCGTGCCCGCCAGATTGTTGCACAGGCACCTCCGGAATTACGTCATCCGGTGCCGGTCGATATTGTGGCGATAATCGGCCCTGACGGACACCTGTCTATATGCGGTACGATCCGTCCTCCGGGAAAAGATCCGGTCAGCGTTGAAAATACATCAGACCTCCACCTTGTTCCGGCCCGGACCCGCCCGCTTTCAAAGGAACAACTGGCCGAACAACTGGCAAAGACCGGCGGGACACCATTTGGTATCACAAACCTTGACCTGACCTATGACGGTACCCTGTTTACTCCGGTAAGCGAGATTAACCGGGTAAGAAGGGAATTTTTTGTCCGGGCTGAGGAGGCACTTGTTGCGGCGTCCTGTCCCGGGAAAGAAGAAGTGAAGGCTGCAGAAGAACGCCTTCGCGGATACCTGCAAAAACACCGGTCACCTGTTGCCACAGCCCCGCAAAAATCTTCCTGCCCGCAAATGAAGATCATTCTTTTTGCTGACAGCCCGGAAATGGTCGAAGCCGGTACCCGTGCCGGTGCGGAAATGATCTGCTTTGAACCCTGCGGGTTTGTGTTCCGGAAAGGTGCAGATACAGGGACAGGGACAATCCGGGCGGAGTCGGAGATCCATAGTGCACTAAAGTCATGCCGGTCGCACAACTCCCGTCTGTTCCTGAAACTGCCACGGATTACCCGGCAGGATGGGATAACTGAGGTAAGGGCGCTTTTGCCCCGGTTACAGAAGGCCGGCCTTTGCGGGTGCATGGTTGAAAACCCGGGGACTGCGCTGGCAGTCGTGGATGCTGCACCGGGACTTGCCCTTACAGGGGCAGGGGGCCTGAATATTTTCAATGCAGAGACCGTTCGTGTATTTTCACAACTGCCATTTGGGATGCTTACACTCTCTCCCGAATTAACTGCGGGGGAAATTGCAGAACTTGTCAGGACCGTGCGTGCCCGGGGATACGAGCCGGAACTTGCAGTATTTGCGCAGGGGAATATCGAGACGATGGTAACCGAAGACTGCCTGCGGGCGATTGTAAACCGGTGCCGGCAGCCATCCGGGACCTGTAAAAACACCCGGTGGCTTGGGATACAGGACGAGACCGGGCACCTGCTCCCGGTCCGGACTGACAGTTCCTGCCGGAGCCATATTTTTAACGCGGCCGAGACCTGCCTGGTTGATGCGGTTCCGGAACTCATGCAGAACGGGGTTGATGCAATCGTAATTGATGCACGGGGGCGGACTTCGGAGTATGCCCGTGAAATGGTCCGGATATACCGCGACGCAATCAGCATTGCGGCACAGAAACCTGGTATGCCTGCACGGGATTTTACCTCGATAAAAGACCGGGTAAAGGCAATTGCCTTAGGCGGTATTACTCAAGGCCACTATTCACGCGGCTTAAAAGAAGAATAACCCGGCCCGGTGCTCTTATGGTTTCCCTGCGTGGAACCGGGTAAGCGAAAGGTTGAATGGAAAAGGGATTCAACACCTCAAGCACGAGGAATGATTAAAAAATGCCGTCACCCCTGATCCTGGTAAACCTGAAGACGTACAAAGAAGGTACAGGCAACCGCGCCCACCAGATCGCCACCGCTGCACAACTGGTCTCACGCGAGAGCGGTGTTACAATCGGTGTTGCGCCCGGGTATATTGACCTTCACCCGCTCTGCCATCATTTTACAATTCCTGTTTATGCCCAGCATGTTGACGGGTATGAACCCGGCGCTCACACCGGCCACATAACAGCCGATGCAGTCAGGTTTGCCGGTGCAGCAGGATCGCTTGTCAACCATTCAGAACGGCGCCTGACGCTTGCAGAGATCGAATCATCGGTACGGGCGCTCCAGGCACAGAAACTGACCGCCGTTGTCTGTTCGAATAACGAGATTGCAAGTGCCGGTGCCGCGGCGCTCGGGCCGGAATATGTGGCAATTGAACCGCCGGAACTTATCGGGAGCGGCGTTTCGGTCTCAAAAGCAAACCCGGAGATTATCAGACGGTCGGTGGCGGCGGTGCACAATGTGAACCCGAAGGTAAAAGTACTGACCGGTGCCGGCATCCAGAGCGGCGAATGCGTAAAGATTGCCGTAGACCTTGGGACTGACGGTGTGCTCCTTGCGTCAAGTGTGGTAAAAGCCGCAGATCCGGCCGCCGTTCTTCGTGATCTTGTCTCAAAACTTTAATTGTACCTTTTTTATTGCTGGTTTTATTTGTGATCCGGTACCCCCACGAAGATTCCGGATATCCGCTAATGAGCAGGTAATACTAAAAATGACGAAGAAAACAGATTGTCTGTTATTTCCTGTGACAACCCTTTTTCTGTGAATGAAATCGTCAGGAGCCAATGATATTCTGTATGGTTTTACCTGATAAAGAGATACCAGATGGCGACGATCACAATGAACAGGACGACGCCAATAACAATAACTGTTGTACTGCTGATCTCATCTGATTTTGTCTCGTCTGCCATAATTCAAACCTCATGTGGTTGTAGCCACAGCAATCAATTCTTTTATCCCGGTTATTAAGTGTTGTGCTCATGCAGGGTATAAAGACCGACTATATCCGGGAAAGATCCCCGGGTTTATGGCAATATCCTGTTCCTGCATGGTTGTTGCGTATTTTTGAACCGGCTGTTTTTTAGTCAATTCCGGGCAAACAAACGTGAGGAGATCTGTGGGGAAAAGTATTCGGCAGGCGACCAGCCCTTCAGATTATCCACTGGACAAAAATACCGTTCAGCAGCCGGAATGCAGGTATATATGAAACTGTTCGCATGCAGCAGGAAAGAACGAGTGTATTAAAAAAGCAGGGTAAAAAAAATCAGCACACCCGGGGTACCGGGTCACCCATGGGGGGCTCGATAAACCGTTCGCCGCCAATTGCTGTTTCCATGATTACATGAGAACCGGCAACGACTCTGCCGACAATTGTGGCATCTTTGCCGTACTTGTGCGAGCGGAGCGCCGCAAGGATCGCATCCGCATCGGCGGCCGGTACTCCCATGACAACCTTTCCCTCGTTTGCGACTTCAAGCGGATCGATACCGAGCATCCCGGCGGCGCTCCGTACGTTTTTCCTTACCGGGATTCGTTCCTCTTCGATCCTGACCTGCACGTGAGCTTTCTTTGCCATTTCATTAATGGCGCTTGCAAACCCGCCGCGTGTCGGGTCTTTCATCGCGTGGATGGTGCCTGCATCAAGCACATGCTCCATCATCCCCCAGAGCGGGGCGACATCAGACTGTATCTGCTCGCCAAGATCGAAACCTTCCCGGTGGGCCATAATCGAAATGCCATGATCTCCAAGGGTTCCGGAGACGATGATTACATCGCCGGGAACAAGCCCGTTGTCCCGCACGATAGTTTTTGCTACACCGATACCGGCAGTATTGATCGCAATTCCGTCAAGTGCGCCTTTCTCGACGACTTTGGTATCTCCCGTAACAAGGCATGCCCCGGCCTCCCCGAGAGCATCATCCATTGAACGGACAATCTTTTCAAGGTTTGTCACATCAAACCCTTCTTCAATGATCATACCGCAGGAAAGCGCGACTGGACGCCCTCCCATCATTGTCAGATCGTTGATGGTACCGCTGACTGCGATCCTGCCGATATCCCCGCCCGGGAAAAATATCGGGCGCACGACATGCGAGTCTGTGGTAAAGACAATGTTTGTTCCATTAATGGGGATAACAGCACCGTCATCCAGCGATTCAAGGCCGATCCCGCCGGCATTGTTGTGTGTAAATTTTGTCAGCGTCTGGAGCAGTTCGCCCATCACTTCGCCCCCGGCGCCATGCATCATGTTGACTTTCATGGTTAATCCGCTACCTCGATCTCAATATTCGTTACGACAATCTCCCGGCCCCGGACCACTTCCGGCAGCGCACCGCAGCGGGGACAGACATAGATCTCGTTTCCCGTATAACCGCAGGAGCATTTCGTTTCCGGCTCAACATTCGCACATTCAAGAGTCGCCGTGTTTAAAAGCGGGTCGTCTTCTTTTATCGTATCAAACAAAAATATTACCTGTTCAGGGTTCACCATCGCCATCTTTCCGACATCGACACTGATCTTTTTTACGTGTGTCGCATGATGGTCAAGCGCTGCTTTCTTTGCGGTCGCATACAGATCATAGGCGATACTGTATTCGTGCATCAATCCTCCAGCGCGGCATAGACCTGTTTGAAAATCTCCCGGGTCTCAAGGCCTTCTTCACGTGAAAGCCGCTGGATGGCAAAACCTACGTGCACGAGCACGAATTCCCCGACTTTGACGTCGACCAGATCGAGACGGACTTCCTGTTTGAGGTCGCCGTAATCAACAACCCCGACATTCCCGTCCTTAATCTCCAGAACTTCAGCAGGCACTGCAACGCACATCGATGGTTCACGTCCGTATCCGGATATACTGTTTTGGTGTTTCACACTCATAAAAACAGTGATATTGCACGGACAGGTCACCGTTTTCTTTTATCAGTCTCTGATCGATGTGAACGATCCGCCCTGAACCGGTATTGGCCAAAAATAAAATTTAAAATGTATATTTCTGACTTCGATGGCGATACAAAAACGGGCAGTCACCGGGATTTTAGGAATATTAATGGTAAACTTGTAAATGCATGAAGGTTAATAGCGAAGGGATAACCAGTCCTTAAAATTATAGAGACCCGGCACCGGGTCCAACAATTTTTCGGCTCTTCATGCCTGTTTTTTTTGGGTTTGTGAATTTTACGTCTTGCAGAGATGCTTAAGCAGGAGCAATTGCCCTCGTTTCCATTGTCGTGAAGATAAACAGGGAATTTAAAATATATAATTATAAAAATATTTATTAATGCCCTCGCCAATTTTACAGCCGTCAATAAAGGCAAAGAACCCTGTATTTAACATTGTTTTACAATGAGGAGGGATCTATGAACCTCGCAACCCGGATGACAACGGTCTGTGGGATATTCGCAGGTCTAATCCCGGTCTTTCTCATTGCCACAATTGCATGGGAAATCGGCGGGTTCGTCCCCATCCTTGGTGCTCCAGTGGCTGCAATTATTATCGGTCTTGGGGTTGGCCAGGTTTTCGGGCAGCGGAAGGAATGGTATGCCGGGAAAGTTTTTGCGTCAAGGACAATTCTCCAGGCTTCCATCGTCCTGCTTGGTGCAGGCATGTCCCTTATAGAGGTCGCAGAGATTGGCATTGAAGGACTACCGGTTATGATCGGTACCCTTGTCATCTGTGTAGCGGCGGGTCTTTTCATCAGCCGGCTCCTGCAGGTTGAGCGCGAGACCGGGATCCTTGTAACGTACGGTACGGCGATTTGTGGTGCATCTGCTATTGCGACCATGAGTGCCGTGATCGGCGCCGCAGGACCGGCCATCGCTATTTCTGTCACGGTTATTGTCCTCTACAATGTCCTTGGGGCTGTGTTATTCCCGACGATAGGTCACATGATGGGGATGTCCCAGGAAGCTTTTGGGCTTTGGGCCGGCACCGCGATCAATGACACATCTTCTGTTGTTGCTGCAGCGACAGTTTACGGAGTTGTTGCTGCATCATATGCGGTAGTAGTAAAACTGACCCGGACGCTTGCTCTCGTTCCTCTGGCCCTGTTCCAGACGTGGTTCCAGAACCGGCAACTGCCTCCGGATAAGCGGCAGACCTCGGTGTGGTATAAACTAATCCCGACGTTTTTGGTGCTGTTCCTCGTTGCGGTTGTGATACAATCAATCGGGATAATCCCGGTGTCGTGGAATGGTCCCATCAGGTTCCTCGCGTATTTCGGGATTACAGCTGCTATGGCAGCCGTCGGCATGAGCAGTTCCCTGAGTGCGATCCTGTCTGCCGGCTGGCGTCCGGTAGCACTTGGTGGAATCCTGTGGGCCCTTGTAGCTACAAGCAGCCTCGTGTTGCAGTGGCTGTTTGGCCTGCTTTGAAATGAATCTGAATTCTAATTGATCAAAAAACAGTGAAGTAGATTATGATGTGGGGAGTGACTATGAAATTAATGACAGAAAGACGCGCTTTGTAGAAACGGACACGAACAGATCCGGTTCGCACCCGGCCATCCCATCCCCGTGCTGATGGTGCAGCAGGTGTCATGCATTTTTTTGGAACAGTAGTGGGGGGCTTTCATCTCTCCGGAAGAATTGGCAGGGGGGTAGGGGATACAAAATTTTTTCAGGTGATCATTTGGGTAATCAGGTTCTGCAAGTAAACCGGAGCGTCCCGATACTAAAAAACAGACCTGATCCATTGCTGGCATTCAGGAAGAACAGATTTGAACATTTTTAGATACGCCGGGGAAGAGATTTGAACTCTTGAGGTGCGGGGCACCAGTGGCTTTCAAGGCCACCGCCTTACCGGACTAGACTACCCCGGCATGTGTTTTTACTGTTTTGGCCGTGCAATATAAAAAAGGCTTCTTTACCTGTTGCGGATTTTGAGAGTCGATTCTTTTCCAGATAGTCGACTTTTTCGGGGAAATTCAAAAAAAAAATTCATTTATGCCAGCGCAGGGAAAACAGGAGCGCGGCAATACATGCTGCGACAATACTCCCGGTGACTGTAAGTGGGGAGTTTTGCGTTTCAGTCTGCACAGGCATGCTTGTAGCACTCACAGTAAAGACAGCTGGCACAGTCTCGCTGACTGAAACGGATTCCGCGTTTTGTGCATAGAGGTAGACGTCAGAGCTGACCGAATACTTGTAAGGATAGATCTTAAAGTAGAGGGGCTTACCCTCGCCATTTACGACAATTTCTTCGGCCATGACGTCGCTCTGGTCGTTAATGGTATGGAGGTCACCGTTTGCGTCAACGTATTCCACTACCCAGTCAACTGAGGAGGACGTTGAGATTGTAACCGGAGCGTTATTTGCAGGTTTAACGATAAAATAAACCGGATCGTTACGGGATGTCCGGCCGTGGGCCGACAGGACAACTGTGTTCGTTATGGTCACCGTCGTTTTTGGAACTACCGTTGTTGCCAGTCCACCGATAATACTGATGATTCTTGAATCTATGTATCCCTGTTCATCCGTAAATGTGACCACATAATCCCCGGGCTGGCTGACAGGGACAATGATATCAAATCCTCCAAAATAATCTGTGCTTACGTAGATGGGGCCATAAATTACTGAATTATCCGGTGCGATAACTGCGATCTGGACTCCTGCGTTTGAATTTCCGGAAATTTTCCCGTCTATATACATTTTACCGGAGAGCGGCTGGTTCATCTGCGAGGTCATGGTAAGCTCATCGGATCGATCGATGAGCCGCACCTGTCGCATTGATATAGATTCCCCGGTACTGCTTGACGGGACCTCGATTTTATAGAGTCCTTTTTCGAGATAGGTTGTATCAAAGACCACCCTGAATGTCCTGTCCGACTGGACATATGCTATCTTGCGCTTGACTTCAGTACTGGTGGTTACCTGCCGGTAGAGCACCACATCAATCGGGGTGCCAATGCCAAATGTGGTCGTCCCGTTTACCACAAGGGGTTTTCCTATTGTCAGGGTGTCCGGGGCATAAATGAAAACCTGGTATGCCGCTGCACAGCTAAAAAGCATACAAATCCCCAGTGCCAGCAGGACGATCTTCTTCATCTATGTACAAGATCAACTAATTGGTTGTTAATGATTTCTGAAATTACAAAAAAACCGCTTGCAAGCTGGCGCGGAAAAGAACGATACAATGGCGAAACGGTAGAATGCCTGACAGTTATCTTTGAGTCAGGGGGATGTTCATGGGCGAAATGCCGGATGTGCAGTTACCGTCACGAGCGGTACCGGACGCATTCCTGTGATGAACTTGCCGCTCACCTGCATGCCCAGCTTGGGTGGGTGCGGGAGCAGTTCAATCTTGACGAATTTTCGATGATCAAAATCTTTACCTCCGGAAGTTTTTTTGATCAAAATGAAGTCCCGTTGTCTTTCCAGAAGGAGGTTGCTCAGGTATTCAGGGGGAAAATTGTAATTGCGGAGAGCAGGCCTGAATTTGTCGTTCCTGAAACGATCGAACCGTTTCTTGCAGAACTTGACGACGGCTCCAGAAAAACCCCGCTTTACTGTGCAATGGGTCTTGAAACCACAAACGATACGATACGGGAAAAATGCATCAATAAGGGGTTCACGTACGCAGATTTTAAAAATGCCGCAGTTGTTGCCCATAATGCCGGGGCAGGAGTAAAAGCATATCTCCTGTTTAAGCCGCTCTTTTTGACCGAGAGCGAGGCTGTGTCTGACATGCGTTCCTCGATTTCAGAACTTGCAGGAACTGTCGAAATGGTTTCAATGAATCCCTGCACGGTACAGAAAAGAACCGAACTCGAACTGTACTGGAAACAGGGTGCCTACCGTCCACCTTATCTCTGGAGCGTGCTTTCGATCTTGAAGGATGCACCCATGCATATCACCTGCGATCCACTGGGTGGCGGGCAGAAGCGCGGGCCACATAACTGTGGAAAATGCGACTATGAAATTACAAAAGGCATCCGCGATTATTCTCTTTCAGCAGACCGCGACCTTATTGGTGCGCTTCTTGACATGGACTGTACCTGTAAGAGCGAATGGGAATATGTCCTTGCCCGCGAAAAGCCCTACTGTATGCCGCTTACCCGGTAAACGTTAAAAAAGCAAAAATTATTTTTATTTTTTTCCGCTGCTCTGTTTCTCGATCTGCTCTGCAATGAGCGGGAGAAATGTCCCGGCATCGGACACAATTCCAATTGCCTGCGTTGTGCCCCGGTCCATCAGTTTTGTCACCGAGGCCGGGTTGATATCGACACATACGGTCTTTACGTTGGATGGCAGGCAGTTGCCAACGGCGATTGAGTGCAGGAGTGTTGCAACCATCAGGACCATCTTGCAGCCGGGAATATACTTGCGCATTTCATCCTGTGCGACCATGGTGTCCTGGATTACATCCGGGAGCGGACCGTCATCGCGGATTGAACCGGCAAGAACGAACGGGACATTGTTTTTGACACATTCGTACATGATGCCGCTTTTTAAGATCTTTTTCTCCACAGCGTTTTTGAGTGAGCCGGCACGCATAATCTCGGAAATTGCGTAAATATGGTGCCGGTGTCCGCCCATCACCGGTCGTCCGGTGTTGATGTCCATGCCAAGAGAAGTCCCGTAAAGATTGTATTCTACGTCATGAGTTGCGAGTGCGTTACCGGCAAACAGGACATTGATGTATCCTTTCCGGATGAGTTCCGCAACAGCTTTGTCAGCCCCGGTATGGATAATGGCAGGCCCTCCGACAAGTATAATCTTCCCGCCGTTTTTACGGACTTCAATGATCTCTTTTGCGATCTGGGCGATCAGGGTCTCGCTGGGGCGTTCGGAAGAGACCGTGCCGTGCATAAACTCAAACGTACTGCTTGTACGGGGACGGTCAGGATAACTGACAAGAACCCCTTCCTCGCCGACAACAACAAGGTCGCCTTTTTTAATCTTTCCAAGAGGCGTACATTTTGCCTTTTTATTTTCAGGATCGACAACGATCAAAAAATCCATTTCAATATTGTCAACCGGGATCCATTCATCCGCAAGCCGGACCTGTGTGGGGTGGTTGGTGGTCGTGTAAAAGTTCTTTGGCGCATTCCGGTCTCCGGCCGCAGGTACGTAATTAACTGAATTTACCGGGGGAAGGCGGGCTCCAAGACGGTGGACTTCTGACAGGATGGCCCGTAATTTTTCTTTGTCCTGCGCCACAATTTTAAGACGTGCATAACTGGGATCGGTTTTTTTCTTGCCTACATCAAAGACAAGGATTTCAAAATTTCCTCCCATGTCCATGATCCGGTCAAAGATCTGGGTCATAATACCCGAATCAATGATATGACCCTGCAGTTCGATCTCCTGCAACTCCACCATAGTACAGTAGTATTTAATGTCGCACCTTAATATGTATTCTTATTAAATACGCCAGCATCTGCCGTTTTTTGAGCGTAAAGGCGCGAATTGGGGTTAATTGCCCGGCAGCACGGTGCGCGATATTAAAATTTTTATCGTAAAACCTGCGATTTTCCTAATTGATTGATTAAAAAGATTTCCGCAGAATCCCGGTCTGCCCGGGTATTAACATTCAGGGCAAGGCGCGGATCAGCAACTACGAATTGTAGTTCATCCTGGACTTCGGCAATCAGGTCGCCTCTTAAAATATTGAGGCCGGTGGGGCAGACTTCTTCATTTCCGATTGTTTCGCGGTAAATCATACCGCCCCGGCAGTCTTTGACAATACGGGCTGGCACCCATGTTGAACATGCATCTTTTTTGGAGTTGGTGTATGCCTTCTGGATATCCTGAATGATTTCTGCATCGACGCAGGGGATATCCGAGACGGTCACAAAAAGGGGCTCTGTCTCTTCCAGTGCCTGAACGGTTTCAACCATGTCGCGTATATAATCCGAACCACCTGCATTGTAGGTTGTAATGCCGTTTACCCGGCACCAGTTCCGGGTCATCGGGGTTTTGGGGGATGTGGCCACAACCACTTCGCACCCGGCGCCGGAAAACGCGTCGATGACGTACCGGATCATCGGCTGGTTGTTAATGATAATAAGCGGCTTTTCCCCCATGTTGAGGCGGCTGCCCGCTCCACCGGCCATAATCAGCGCACGCATGCAGACAATGCCTCTATAATCTTTTCGTTCTCATCATGGGTCCGGACGGCAATACGAATGCATGTGGGCAGGTTAAACGAAGTACAGTCGCGGACAAGTATGTCATGAGTTTCAAGTTTTTTACACAATGGTGCGACACTGCGATGACAGTCCACAAGAATATAATTGACTGTGGACTGGCGGCAGTGCAGCCCAAGTTCGTCAATCCGTGAGGAAAGCCAGTCCCTCTCATGTTGAATGTATATCCGCGATTTTTCAAGTTCGTCCAGATGGCGGAAAGCCTCCAAGGCAAAAGCCTCTGCGTATGCATTCACGCTCCATGGCGCCCGGGCAGTTTCAATCTTTGCAATAAGGTCCGGATCCCCAAAGCCGTACCCGAACCGGATCCCGGGAACCGCGAAACTTTTTGTGAGAGAGCGCAGGACAAAAAGTGAATCCTCGCGCAGGTTAACCAGACTTTCGGCCTTATCGGCAAGCTCAATGAATGCTTCATCCAAAAAGAGCATACCGCCATGCGACGAGGCATTTTTGATTTGCCCAAGAAGAAAAGATCGCGTGTGCAGTTCGCCGGTTGGGTTGTTTGGGTTGCAGAAAAAAGATACATTTGCTGTACCTGGCGAGTCTGCCGGATTTGCTCCGGTAAGACTGGCGGAGAGTGCATATTCACCAAACGTAGGGGATTCAGTGAAGTATGTTTTGTTTTTTCCAAGCATCACCAAACAGAAAACACGTATTAATTCGATGGAACCATTGCCGACGCAGATCTCTTCAGGATCCCGGTGAAACGTTTTTGCGATACACTCTTTGAGGTGAATATACCCGTTATCCGGGTAGGAAGACAGGCATGCCGGATCGCAGTTCCAGGTGAAACGCGGTGGAAAGGGATTAAGGCTCGCGCTGAAATCCAGCAGGTTTTTACCGGTTTTTTCATGCTGCCGCTTTCCGGTTCCGCCATGCACTACGGGTTTTGGAAAATCAACAGCCATCAAATTGTCCTTTTTTTTTGAAAAATACTTGGCCGGGATGTCATAAATTCGTTTGGAGACGACCCAGAATCAAATCAGAAGATATATATACCATCGTGTTTCATTTTGGTTTATCTGGTTAAGTCAGACATGAGAGTTCCCCTTGTCTGACATATGTACGACAAATGACCGACATATGTCAGAAATGGAGATACAATGATGCAACGAATCACGCTCAGATTACCCGAACAGCAGATCAACCTGCTCCAGCAAATGGTTGACGCAGGCGAGTATCCCAATGTTTCAGAAGCGGTCCGGGCAGCCGTCCGTGAACTTGTTGAAAAACGTGCAAGCCGTGTCTTAAAAGATAATGACCAGGTTTCATTCAAGGTATGAGAGGGTAGAAATGCAGAGTATAATTAACGATGCGTTAAAAAATGCCGAACTTGAAAAAGAGGTAAACAAGTCCGGCTCAAGTGCACCGGAAGATGATTTCCTCGGTCAGCCGAGAATTGTGATTATTGGCTGCGGTGGCGGCGGAAACAACACAGTAAACCGTATCCACCACATGGGTGTAGCCGGCGCGGAAACAATTGCGATCAATACTGATAAGCAGCACCTGGACATGATCCAGGCTGACAAACGCGTTCTCATCGGGAAATCCCTGACCCGTGGTCTTGGTGCAGGCGGTTATCCGGATGTCGGTAAACGCGCCGCCGAGATGGCCCGCCCGACGCTTGAGGCATTGCTTGAATCCGCAGATCTGGTTTTCATCACAGCAGGTATGGGTGGAGGTACCGGTACCGGTTCAGCCCCGGTCGTTGCGCAGATTGCAAAGGAACAGGGTGCAATTGTTGTCGGTATGGTCAGCTACCCGTTCCAGGTTGAAAAAGCCCGTCTGATCCGTGCTGAAGAAGGACTTGAGGCACTTGCCGCTGCGGCAGACTCAGTCATTGTCCTTGATAACAACCGGCTCAAGAACTTTGTGCCGAACCTCCCCCTGGGTCAGGCATTCTCTGTCATGGACCAGCTCATTGGTGAGACCGTCAAGGGGATCTCCGAGACAATCACCGAGCCCTCGCTTATCAACATCGACTACGCAGATGTCCGTGCGATCATGTCCAAAGGCGGTGTCGCCTCCATGCTTGTTGGAGAGAGCAAGCAGCAGAACAAGGCAGAGAGTGTTGTCCGCGAGTGCCTAAGCAACCCGATGCTCGATATCGATTACCGCGGCGCAACCGGCAGCCTTATCCATATCACTGGTGGAACCGATCTTACCCTGCAGGATGCAGAAGAAGTTGCAACCTCGCTCACGTACGAACTTGACCCGCATGCAGATGTTATCTGGGGTGCCCGTGTCAGACCCGACATGGAAGGCAAGATCCGTGTTCTCGCAATCATGACTGGTGTAAAGAGCGCCCAGATCCTTGGGACCCGCCAGTCTTACAAGACAATGGTCCAGGAGATCGATACCAAGCGTTCCAGCCCAAAGCAGGTCGAGATGCCTCAGAGCAGGCGTGCTGCGCCACGGGATCAGACCAGTGGCGGCGGCGTCCTTGAATGGGTCGGTTAAACCTCACGCCCAATAGTAAAAATAAACAATTCTCCGTAAATTCGGGGGATAATAATTTTTTTATCCCGTTCTTTTCTTAGCGGCCGAAAAACTATTTCGGGTCTTTGATTTTTGGAATTACATCTGTAATTCCGGCGAAATGCTTAATAGGAGTCCACGCCTTTAAGATATAGTACATTCGACCAGATCGTCTGAAGGGAGAATGGCGGGCGACATTCCTGAAACGGGTGTCATCCATGTACCGGGTGTTGAACATCATGAACCGTGTGTCGAACAAAGGCTTCCAGCAGAAGTCTTGTAAATATTCTACGCGAACGTTCTTTTCTGATGTTTTTCGCCCTGCATCCTGCATGCAGAGCGGTTCCAATAAAGACATGCCTGTAAAGTCACGCATGCTCTTCTCGGTTACTGCCAACGGTGCCTGTGCTTGCTCCTCCCTTGAGAGGATTTACGATGAGGAGTGGTAACGCATGTTGAATGACCTGATGGAAAAGCGAAAGAAGATCCTCGCTGAGTCTGAACAGCACAAGAACCGAAGAAACGAGCTTAATGCAACTGCCAGCAAATCCGCGCGGGAACGGAACACGCTCAATAACCAGACCCGGGAGTTTGTGGAAGAAGCGCAGAAAAACAAGGATCTCCGTGATAAATCCAACCAGGATGTCCTTGACCTGAAAGCGAAGCGCAATGACTTAAACGACAAGGCAAACGTGCTCTTTGAGGAAATTGAAGTCTTCAAAAAGGAGCACGGGACGCTCAAGAACCGTGGCATCAAGGAACTCCAGAAACAGATCGAATACATGGAGTACCGGCAGCAGACCGAGGTCTTCACCACCGATAAAGAACGGGAACTTATCGACAAGATCAAGCAGATGAAAAGCCAGGTGAAGGAGCAGGAAGCCGAGCTTGAACAAAACAAGGAAATGCGCACGAAGATCTCTTCAGCACGCGATTTCCGTAAGGAAGCATCCGAACTTCATGCAAAGGTAACCGAGCTTGCCGAACTTGCCCAGAAACACCATGATCTTATGGTCGAGTCATACCGGAAGGCAGACAAGTCCCGTGAAGCCGCAGATGCATCACACAAGAGTTTTGTTGAAGCCCAGGAATCCGCGGATGCCGAGCACAAATTCTTTATCGCCTGCCAGAAGGAGCTCCGCGATTACGACAAGGTAATTTCCGGACTCAGAAAGAAGACCAAAAAGGTCAAGGTTACAAAAGAGCAGAAAGCAGTCCGGCAGGAAGCCGAGCACCTGTTCCAGAATTTCAGGGCCGGGGAAAAGCTCACAACAGACGATATCCTGCTGCTCCAGCGCTCAAAACTCATCTAATCCTCAAAAAACCAATTTTTCTTTTTTCATCCGAGGGAATAATTTAATAGATTTACGGCGATTTTATTGTACCAATGACAACAGGTCGGACTCTCGTTCTGAGCGTTGACAGGGACGATGATATCGGGTGGAAGGCAAAAATTGTAAGCCCTGTCGTCGGCAGGAAAGAGTGCCTGAAAGCAGCTGACACACTTGCACTTGCCGATCCGGAAGACTCTGATGTCAATGCGATTTTTTCAGCAGTAAAAATATATGATGAACTGATTGCAAAAGGGGAAGAAGCTGTTGTTGCAGTTGTTGCCGGTAATCACCTGCACATGATAGAAGGGGACCGGAAGATTGCCGCAAATCTTGACAATGTGATCGCAGAGACAAAACCAACAAGCTGTATTCTTGTTTCCGATGGGGCTGAGGATGAATACGTCGTTCCAATCATCCAGTCCCGGCTACCTGTAACAAGCATCCGCCGGGTAATTGTCAGCCAGATGCCTAACCTCGAGGGGACCTACTATATCTTAAAAAAGCTCCTGGACGATCCCAAGATTTCAAGGATAGTGTTTGTTCCTCTCGGCCTTGCCATGCTGCTTTACGCAAGCGCATTCATCCTTGGCTATCCTGAAACAGCAACCATTGTCGTGATTGGCGTCATCGGTATGTACCTGCTGTACAAAGGCTTTGGCCTTGATGAATTCAGTCATGGAATAATCAATGCGCTTCGTGCATCAATGTCGCGTGGGAAATTTTCATTTGTCACGTACTCGACAACCATCGTGCTTACGGTAATAGGATTTGCTATCGGATTTGTCACGGTGCTGAAATATTATGAATTAGACGGCAGTATGGGGGTGCTCCTGTATATCATGAGTTTCATATACGGAGCACTCATATGGCTGATTGTCGCCGGTTTAGTCACATCAGTCGGGGTAATTATCGATGTGTATTTCAATGAAAGGGAAAACCTTGCAAAGGTTATTGTTTTCCCGTTCTTTGTTTGTGCCATTGGTTTTGTCCTGTATGGTGCGAGCGTGTATCTCCTTGCATACAGCAGCGTCCCGGACTTTCCCATCACACAGGCTGTTGCCGGTATATACATAATATATTCCACGCTGTTCGGGTTTGCCTGTGCGATTGTTGGTGTGGTCGTACAATATATTTTGACAAAAAAACTGAATGAGCAGAAAAAAGAAGCGATTATCGAAACGATCGGATAATTTTTCCTATCTGTTTTTGGCTCTGTCGAAATCCTAGAAAATCTGCACTGTCGAAAACATTTTTTTTATATGTAGCCCCCCTTTTGTGCCACCAGTCCCCCACGGGGGACGAGGCACTAGTAGCGATGATGTTGTATTACCAGTATTCTGGTCAGTGTCCGGTACTTGTAGTACCGCCCCTGCCTCCATTGGAGGCAGGTCTGGCGTAAGGGGGGGGCAGCATTATTATTAAAGAGGGGATATCTACAGAGCAAAAAAATCATTATATGCACTCTTTTTTGGGAAATTATTCCGTTCCCATTCAGAACTTCATGTAAAGACGTGATCCACAAAATAAAAAGATCCTGTGAGCGCAGTATTGCCACATGAGCATAAAGGTTATCAAAGGAAACCCAAATCACGCGATTTATTTTCATTTCAGCAGGTGTTTCCGAGGATTCCTCAGTTTTTCGGGTGCCCTGGAAAATGCAGCATGGAATAAATCGCCCAACTCCCGATTGCTAAAGCGAAGCCATTTTACAAAACTGTGTTCCTATACAGGAACAATATTTTTCACGAGACCTCTCTTTGACAAGGCGTCCTGATTGTGAGGGGCCAGGTGATATTTTCAACAAAACCGAAACATGTTAAATTCGGGCATCAGAAACGACTCACCTAAAATTCAGATGTACCAAAACAGAATATTTTGGGAAACCCAAAAAATAAACATCAGTTACTACGACATACTTCGAGACTCTTAAAGGTTATAGAAATCCATTCACAGGTATTCCTTCGGTATTAAGCCCTGTCTCAAAATAGCCTACACCGTCAGGGAACAGGTTGGTATTGGTATAATTCCGAACAACCTGCGGGGTCTTGACGGAAAGTTTCGGAACTACAATATTGAACTGGTGTGAGGGGTACCAGTATATCCCGTTTCCATACGAATATGCTGCACTATTTACCTGGAATTCAGCATCAGTCAGGGTAACACGCTGCATTTGCGCATCTTCGTAATTAAGGATCTTTAATAATTTATTTTTTAAATCCTGTTTTCCCAGCAAAAAGAAAATAATTCGAGTCCCCTCATCAACGGAATAATGTACATTGACATGCGCCGTATCGTTATTCAGCTGTATCTGGACGGAATCTACAGTAATATACCCGTATCGTTCTTCATTTGCTGCTGCCGCTGGCGCAATAATAAGACCCATAACAAGAAAGCCGAGAAGTGCAGCGGCAAGTACTCTCATAGCACTAATAATTTGAATGCACCTATTAAAGGGTTTGCGGTACTTTTGCAGTGCTGCAAGACCACAAGGTATGCAGAACAATTCGTAATGCCCTGCCAGAAATCCAAAAAATTATTTGTGGGATATAAGAGTGATTTCGATGCTGGACACGTTGGTCTTTCCGGAATCGGTATCGATAACCTCGGTTGAAGTGACAATGTCTTTTTTTGTCACACCCTCTAAAAACCGGTTCAGGGCGATTTCTGCGGTATCAACAGCCCGGGAGATTGCCTTGCCACGGGCTTTGATGGCCACTTCGCTTGCGCCATTGTTGAATTGCGTTACCACCGCAAGCACATAGTTCATGACCGGTTTGTTGCCGACAAACACGGTATTTTCTCTCATTTGCTGTACGATCGGTTGAACAGTGTTTTCCATAACGATCACAGGTACTTCTTCTTTGCAATCAGTTCTGCATTCAGTACGCTTGCCCCTGCTGCACCGCGGATGGTGTTGTGACCCATGGCTACAAACCTCAGGCCTTCACGTACCCGGCCGACAGATACCGTCATACCGTTGCCCCGCATACGATCGAGCCGGGGCTGGGGGCGATCAGATTCGGAGAACAGGTGGACCGATTCTGCCGGCTGTGTTGGCAGGCCTTTAATCGGCGGTTTATAATCCATAAATGCCTTTGTTACCGTTTCCACCGGTTCTTTGATGTCTACCCACACAGCCATGGTATGGCCATCAATGACCGGAACCCGGTGACAGCTTGCGCTCACTTTAAATGGTGCATCTTTCACTTTTTTACCTTTCAGAGTACCCATGATCTTCAGGGTCTCGGACTCCATCTTCTCCTCTTCCTTGCCGATATAGGGGATGACATTGTCATAGATAGCCATTGCCGCTACACCGGCAAAACCCGCTCCGGATATTGCCTGCATTGTTGCTACCCGGATATCGGAAAATTTGAATTTCCTTAACGGTGCAAGGGCAGAGACCAGCATGATCGTTGAGCAGTTCGGGTTTGTGACGATAAACCCGTCCCTGCCAGCATCGCGCTGTACATCAATAAGCCCGAGATGATCCGGGTTTACTTCAGGCACAACAAGCGGGATGTTTGGTTCCATCCGGTGTGAACTTGCGTTGCTGCAGACCGCGATACCTGCATCGGCAAACTGGTTCTCGACATCCAGCGCAATTTCTGCAGGAAGTGCGGAAAAAACCAGATCGACATCTTTCATGACTGAAGGTTTAATCTCAACAACCTTGATTTTTGCAATCTTATCCGGAAATGGCGTTTCAAGACGCCAGTTTACCACTTTTCCGTACTGCTTTCCTGCACTGCGTTCCGAGGCAGCGAGAGTTGTCAGATTAAACCAGGGATGATCCGCCAGAAGTTCGACAAATCGCTGACCAACCGCGCCCGTAGCACCGAGCACTCCAACATTGATCATAGGTTACAGGTCCTGTGTATTTTTTTGTGATTCCCGTTTGAGATTATGGCGGGTTGTAAAATCCCGTTTCACCTGTAATAATAAAAATCTTCTTTTTTGAGTTTATACAAAACCGCATATAAAAATCACAAATCATTGATGTAATCAGAATAAAACCCGTCCGGTTATGTAACTTATTCTGCATTCTTAAGCCGGATGTTTTCCTGTAATGAAAACAGGGCTTTGTGAAAAAAGAGATTTTTAAACCCTTATTCCATATGGATTGCTTCAGACGGGCAGACATCAACACAGGTCTGGCAGTCCACGCACATGTCCTTGTCGACCTTTGCCTTGTCATTCTCCATGGAAATTGCTGATGCAGGGCATTCGCTGACGCAGGTTTCGCATCCGGTACATTTTGTCGTATCAACAACAGCTACCAATCTGTTCACTCCATCGTTATTATGCGGTCAAAGATAAAAAATAGGTTTCGATTTGGATAAAGAATGAATCTTAAAGCGGGATCAATTCTTCTTCAGGCCAAGGACATCGTTCATGCCGTAGATGCCCGGTTTTTGATCGGCAACCCAGCGGGCTGCCCTCAGTGCACCGCTTGCAAAAACTGAACGGTCGTACGCCCGGTGGGAGAGTTCGATTGTCTCAAAGTTCTTCGAGAACATAACCGAGTGATCCCCAACAATATCTCCGCCGCGGATCACGTGGACGCCAATCTCATCTCCGCGTTCCATCATTCCTTCCCGGCCATAGAGTTTTCTGCGCGCCCCGACTTCTTCATCAAGGATCTGGAGGATCGTCTTTGCCGTGCCGCTCGGTGCGTCTTTCTTGTTCCGGTGATGCGCCTCGGTCACTTCAATATCGTAATCACTGAGCAGTTTTCCTGCCTCACGTACAAGCTGCCAGAAAATATTGACACCCACCGAGAAGTTGCTCGAAATCACGGCAGGAACGTGGCCTTCGATTGCGGCAGACATTTCTTTGCGCTGTTCCGGAGTAAAACCGGTTGTTCCGACAATGAGGGCAACGTTGTTTCTTGCCGCTATTTTCACATTCCCGACAGCAGCCTGTGCAATGGTGAAATCGATCAACACATCCGGTTTTTTGTTTTTCAGAAGTTTCTCCATGTCTTCTGTTGCAACAATATCCGCGCCGAAAAATGTGCCCGGGCGAAGATCAATCCCTCCGACAAGCTCAAGATCCTGAGATTCTTTGACCATTCTTCCTATGGTCTGACCCATACGTCCTGAAGCCCCACATACGACAACTTTTACCATTCCAGAATCACCGCCGTGTTTTCTTTACGGTTGTTTTTTTCTTTTTTCCTGCGGCTTTAGTACCTTCAGTTTTCTTTGCTGACGGAATGGTAGCGAGGATCTTTTTAAGGTCCCCGGTCTTTTTGTCGTCAAGATTGTCAAGCGGGAGCCTTACCGGGCCACCTGCCATTCCCATAAGTTCCACGGCTTTTTTGACCGGGATTGGGTTTGTGTCGATAAACATCGAGCGGAAAAGCGGGGAAAGGGCATAATGCAGGGCAACTGCTTTTTTCCAGTCTCCCTTTGCAGCCGCGTCACACATGGCAACCATACGTTTTGGATCGACGTTTGCCGCGACAGAGATTACGCCGGTTCCGCCAAGCGCCATGATGGGAAGGGTAAGATTGTCGTCACCGGAGATTACGGCAAAGTCCTCGTCCTGCGTCAGTTCAATGATTCTTGATACCTGACCGACGTTACCGCTGGCTTCTTTTATACCGACAATGTTTGGGTGCTGTGCAAGCTCGGCGATGAGATCCGGTTCAAGGTTCTGGCCGGTGCGGCCAGGTACATTGTAGATAACCAGCGGGATATCGAGATCCGCAAGTTTTGTATAATGTTTTACCAGTCCTGCACGGTTGGGCTTGTTGTAATATGGGCTGATAACCAGCACGCCATCGGCACCGGTGTCCTTTGCCGCCTTAGTGAGTGTAACTGCTTCCGCGGTGTTGTTTGAACCCGTGCCTGCGAGCACCGGGATCTTCCCATTGACCTTGTCAATGGTTACACCAATTACCTTTTCGTGCTCCTCAAAGGTGAGTGTTGCAGACTCCCCTGTCGAACCGCAGGGCACGATCCCGTGAATTCCACAGGATATAAGGTACTCAATGTTTCGTTCAAGACCCTGAACATCAAGGTCCATCGCGGAATTACGTTTAAAAGGGGTAATTATTGCGGGAAGGACACCTTCGAACATAACGAGAGTTATGCGTGTCTTTTTGTATTAATTTTTCTTGTTATGTATCCGGCGATGCGGTTCCTGACACGCTTGCTCTCGATTGATGCAGATACCTCAAGCTGCTGCTTGTTTGCATCAAAGCTGTTCGAAAAATTCTCCTTCTGCTTAGAAAGGAGAGCGGTACCGATGGTCTTGATATACGATGGCTTTATTCCCATGGAATATTCCTCAAAGTTCTATACGTATAATGCGGTTTGACAACATAATAATATTGCCCGCGACAACCGCCGGATCCTCACCAAAGAGATGGATGACCGCTGTCGTTTTTGAAGTGCCCGTATCGATAATTACTTCCGGAACGCCGTCCCTGCAGCAGGAGGCGACGCCCCAGTCCATCGTATCGACACCGGGTGGTTGCCTGCTGCGGTCGATAGTGCAGCATTCAAGGAACATATCTTCAAGCACGCGGCGGACTGTATCCGAATACCTGACTGTCGCCGCGCAGCGCATGTCCGGATCAAATTTTGTCGCGGTGAGGATAATTTTCGCAATACCTGGATCGGTGCCAAACCCGCATGGCCCCGGTGCCCGGACCCCATTTCCTTCAACAACAAGTCCCCCGGATATGGCAGCAACACTCGTACTGTCACGTGCGCCGGTGATGGCATAACCGATATTTGTCCCGGTAGTAACAAGCCGGGGGTCCATTGATTCTGTAAGGAGTAACACGGCACGCGACAGCCGTGTAAGTGCCTCATTTCGCTGCTCGACAGGACTTGTCATAGTATCTGCAAATTTTGTTATTCCGGCAGGCTCTTATTTGCTTCTCTTTTAAAAAAATCAGGCAAGACCAAGTTCACCGCGTATGCCCATTAACCCGTCTAATGCGACAGCATAAAATTCAGGAAGTGCAAGGACCGGTACAATAAGCGCGATGCGTGACCGGTCGCACCCGGCCGCAAATGATTTTTCTTTTGATTTTTTTGTGACAGTCTTTACTGTTACGTCCGTTAGTCTGCCGCCTTTCACGAGCGCACAAGCAATGATAAGTCCGGATGCACTGTCTGCTGCCTGGAGCGCAATTTCAACCGGCTGGTCGTACGTTCCCGAAAAGAGATGATGATTGTGCCGCCGGACAATTCCGGTAACCTCGTTATCAATGCCGTGGCTTAAGAGGATTTCCGCACCCTTTGCACCATGCACCTGCATATCCCCACCGATAAGTTCGAAATCGATATCGTGGAGGATCCCGATTGTCTCCCAGAGTTCCGGATTCTCACCGAGTCGTTTTGCAAGTGCTTTCATTATGGCACCGGTTGCAAGACAATGTTTCACAAGCCCGTCATTATGTACATACTGGTGAAGCAGGGCTATCGCGGCTAAACGTTCCATACTGTGTGATGGGAATGCCTTGTTCATCAGCCTGACGACAGGATTTTACAAAGATATGCATATAACCGTAAAAAGCGAATATGCCTTGGATGGATGCGCGTCTGCTTGATGTACTTATCGGAGTGGCCGGTTTTATTATCCTGGTCATTCTCCTGGCAGTACTCCCGATGGTGATAAGCGCCGGGCCTGCCTACCTGCTCGCAATAATTGTCTTTATCCTGTTCCTGGCAATAGCAGGGTACCGGGTCAATGAAAAGATAACATAAAACATTTCATAAAACATTTTTTTTGTTTATTCTCACAGTGACGAAAAATTAAATGAGTAATTTCGAGAATTTTTTACAGTTTTGCCCTCCATAAAAGCCAGTACCTGCGATTCCACCTTGCGGTAAATGCGCCATGAAATGTTAACCGGAAAACCGGGCTGTCTTTTCACATGAAAGCAGGGCGATGGTGAACAGCAGTCCCTAAAAGAAGATAAAAACCACTGTACATCTTCCGTATGGAATGCCCTTGTTTCAATACCTATAGGCATCCGGAAGACCGTTCATGAGGAATTTTTCAAAAAATTTGTGCATTATTTCCGTGGTGCCGGAGCCCGTTTATTTTACGGCAATATTGCCGATTACGGCACCTGTTTTTATCCACCATGACCATTTGACCTTCCTCTTTTTGGCAGGCAAAGGAAGGGCGCTATTTTGCAGGTTCATTTCCTGACTAAATTCGTTATTTTTACAAAATATCGATTATTAACGGGAGTTTCTATGGGCGTGGACATTATTTCCACTGGAACCTTCCGGACCTGTGATTTGATGGACAGGTCCTTCGTCGGAGAGAGGATCCTGTAAAACCACAGGTCCGGCCGATACCCTGCTTTATATCCTCCGGGTAAGCATGACAGGATACAACCCTGACGGGACCCCGTTTTATATGTTTAACCCAATCCAAAACAAGAAATTTTTCAGGAATTTTTCCGATCTTTTTCTGCGACCGGTGGTTTTGTCGGTGCGGGTTTATGCGGTCGTGACTTTTTTGCCTTGTAATAACTGAGCGGGTGGCTCACCTTTTCGCAGAGTGGATCCCTGTGCACGCACAACCCGGTTGTCTGCATCGCGGCGCAGGCCGGAGTAGTATACTCGGTACTCGTGCCCCCGCGCCCGGTAATGTGTTCGACCTGGTACATAGTCATCTCGACATTAAAATCCGGGGACCGGGCGTAGAGTTCAGCAATGCCGTTAATGTCCATGCCGATATTATGGAGAAATGCAGTGAGCGAGAACCGGCCGGCATGGGTAAGGTTTGTGCCGGCCGCGAGCGCAGAAATAAGCGCCTGCATGCATGGCGGAAAGGCGCTTTCCTCCACCTTGCCAAACTGCCGCAGCATCTGTTCCTGGTACGCTTTTTTAATCTCCTCCGTTTTTGGCGCAAGCAGTTCGCAGATCTCTTTTGGCACCCGGTGCGGAAGATCGCGGCGCAGGAGCACGCGGATCCGTTCCCGCAACAATTCATAACGCTCGTTTTTATTGACCGTTACAAATCCCCGCGTTACCTGGCGGTTGATGAGCCGGTACCGGTTATCGTGCAATGGCGCAACAAGTTCCACATAATCGGCGACTGGCATCCGGTCATGTGAGATCCGTATTCCCAGTTCATCGGCAATCTCAGTCCATAACCGGGAATAGTCCCCGTTGTCCTGCACGTAATTGCTGTTCCACTCTTCCTCGTTTACAAGAAAATAGTAGGCACGCTCAGCCTCGTACCGGGTCAGCCGGTCGATGAGCTGCCTGTCACTGACGCAGGATGCGATGATCCGTGCGAGCGCATATGAAGCGATCTCGTCTTCAGGAGATTCACAGACTTCGGGAACCCTGTTTTTCCTGGGATTTGCCGCTTCTGTTATTCTTTCAATCGCCTGAGATACAAGGGCTTCGCCTTTGGGCGTACCAAGAAGTGAACCAAGCGAAGTAAACCGTGACCGTATAGGATCCTGTGCTTTTTTTAAAAAAGGAAAATGGGAGAGTTCCTTGCCGGAAGGCACAAAGTCCATTCAGTCAGCCTCAATCCGGGGCGCAAGGAGATACTCTACGTGCCCGTTACCGCCGGCAATATCAAAGGAGAACCGGACCGGGTGATCGATGCCAAGGCAGATTTCGACTTCTGTGGCCTTTGCCATCACTTTACCCATGTCCCTGAGATAGTCAAGGGAAAAGAGTGAGCGGGTCTCGACCGGGGTAAGCGACTTGAGTTCGTCTTTTCCAAACTCTCTCTGGATGTGATCGGTATCGCCCTCAGCCACCATGTAAAAGGTCTGGTCCTTGGGGTTGATTCCTATCGCAATCTTGTCCGAGATCACCGCAGCAGCTTTTATTGCATTGTTGAGATCCTCGCCGGAAATAACAACTTTTCCCGGGAGGTTGATGGTCGGTGAGTTCGGGTCTTTCCTGATCGTGTTTGTATCAAGAAGCGTGATGGAGTAATGGTATCCATGGACGCTGACCGCCATCTTCTGTGCATTATCCACATGTTCGAGACTGATAAGGTCGCCTTTTCCACCCATGTTAAAAATATTTTTCATCTTGGAAATGTCAACCCCCAGCTCGCTTTTTGTGGCATTGAACGTGTCAAATGCCTCTTTTTTGAGCGTGAAGGCGATCATGGCGACATTAGCGGTGTCTACAGCCCTTGTGGAGATACTGTCTTCCGCAGTATGCAGCCGGCATTCAGGAACGAGTGCCGAGATCGCGTCAATGGCCTCCCGGAAAATTTCTGCGTCAATTGTTGCTTTTAACATCGCTTTCCCCTTAACAACTGTTTATACAGTATATCGTCATACTTTAATTATAGTATTTTGGGTTTGTTTCACGAAATATTCGCAGGTGGTAGACGATTATGGGTTCGCAATGGACACGGGACAAGGTATATCTCCGGGCAAAACAGGAAGGATTCCGGTCCCGGGCTTCCTACAAGCTCATCGAGATCCAGGATAAATTCAACATTATCCGTGATGACGATAACATTATTGATCTTGGGGCAGCACCGGGCAGCTGGCTCCAGGTGCTACGGACTCTTACAAAAGGAAGAGTGCTTGGGATTGACCTAAATCCGATAGCTTCCCTTGAAGGGGTTGAGACACTCGAAGGCGATCTTACTGACCCGGCAGTCCAGAAACAAGCGAGGGAGATGCTTGGGACAGTTAGTATTGTCGTATGCGATGCAGCTCCAAAACTCTCCGGGCACAAGAGTTACGACCAGGCCCGGGCCATTGCTCTTGGAGAAGAAGCGCTGCACTTTGCCTGCCATGTGTTAAAACCAGGCGGGAACTTTGCGATAAAATCATTCCAGGGCGTGGATTTCCCTGAACTGTTAACCGAAATAAAAGAGCACTTTTACGTCGTGAAAACATATTCGACAAAAGCTACCAGGAAAGGATCCACGGAAATATATATCATCGCAAAGAACTTTAAGGGTTGAACACGCCCTATGACCCAAGCGCTCAAGGATTCTTACGGACGACCGGTAACAAACCTCCGCATCAGCCTCACATCACGGTGTAACCTTTCCTGCATATACTGCCATGCTGAAGGTGAGAAAAACCCGGAAAGCGAGATGAGGTCGGATGAGATCATCGCAATCATGGAGACTGCGGCAAAATTCGGGATCCGTAACATAAAATTCACCGGTGGCGAACCCCTGATCCGTCCGGATATCCTTGATGTCATACGGGCAGTCCCGAAAGGTATCGAGTGCTCGATAACCACAAATGGCATCCTGCTTTCAGAAATGGCGGCTGATTTAAAAGCCGCCGGCCTTCGCAGGGTCAATGTCAGCCTTGACAGCCTGAACCCGGAAACCTATAAAAAAATCACCGGCAGTGACCGGCTTGGAGAGGTCCTTGCCGGTATTGATGCGGCACTTGAAGTCGGGCTTACTCCTGTCAAACTCAACATGGTGGTCCTTTTCGGTATCAACGACATGGAACTGGATGATTTCCTTGATTATATCCGGGGCAACCGCAATCTTGTCCTCCAGCTTATCGAGCTGATGCATTTTAACAACTGCGAATTCCACGAAGACTTAAGCAGTGTTGAAAATGATCTTGCCGCACGATCAGAGCAAATCCTTACCCGCAGGATGCACCACCGCAAAAAATACTGCCTTGACGGTGCCGAAGTAGAAATCGTGCGCCCGCTGCATAACACCGAATTCTGTTCGTTCTGCAACCGTCTCCGTGTTACCTCGGATGGGAAACTGAAACCATGCCTGCTGCGGACGGACAACCATGTCACGATCCGCGGTAAAAAAGGTGAGGAACTCGAAGCACTTTTCCAGGAAGCTGTAGCGCGAAGGGAACCGTTTTTTAAGTAACTTCTTTTTGGGATGTTAATTCCCGGAACTGTATTGGATTGTAGTATTACGGGAATATATTTACAATTCCGGTGTATACTAAAATCGTATGAACACTGACAACGAATACCTCCGCGTCCTTACCCATCTTTATGAAAAATCCCTGATCCTTCACGACACTTCGCTTTTTAATAAGACACTGTACTTTTATTTCCTTGACTCCATAGCCCATATCGACTATACCTGCGGCATTTACGCGTTCAATTACCAGTCGCCGAAAAATATTATGGGTGCTGAATATATGCGCTGGCGTATCGATGAGGAAAAAAAGGGAGACCGGGCGCAGTTCCCGGCATTTATCGAGTGGCTCAAAACCGCCCGGCCGGAAAAATTTGCTGCCCTGCCTTCACTCTGGCAGATGATCTATGACCCGGAAGACCCGGCAGAGTACCGGAGTTTCCGTATCGTCATTGACCCGGATAGCCGCCAGGCAATACCCGCAGATTTCTTTTACGCGGTTATCGATGATTTTTTTGAACAGGATTTCTTAAAAAGCATATATGAAGAAGCGTCACTCTCGACGCTTTTTAAGACATTTGTATCTGAACACAAGGTCTGAACCGGCATGGACGTAAGCCGAATCTGTCAGGAACTCGTGGCGTTAAAAAGCGAGAATCCGCCAGGGGATACCTCCGGTGTTATCGAATATATCCGGGATTTTCTTGACGCCCGGGGCATTACGTCTAAAATCACGAATGCCGGAAAAGGGAAGTGCAACCTGGTAACAAGCGGGCCAAAAAAATCTCTTCTCTTCTGCGGGCACGTTGATGTTGTGCCGGCTCTTGATGAGGGGTGGACCTATCCCCCGTATGCCGGTACGATAAAAGAAGGATATGTCTGGGGCCGGGGGGCTACCGATATGAAAGGCGGGTGTGCGGCAATGCTTGCTGCATGCGATGCGTTCCTGCATACGGGAAATGATTTACCGGCAACTCTTGCGTTTGTCTGTGATGAGGAAACCGGCGGCAGGGGCGGGATCCGGTACCTGCTCGCGCACGATTTGGTAAGTCCCTGTGACTGCCTGATTGCCGAACCAACGCCGGCACGGCATCCCTGCCTTGGCCAGAAAGGGCTCTGTCGTTTCCGGATGAAATTTACCGGGACTCCGGGGCATGGTTCCCTGTACCCGACTGTTGGCGTAAGCGCGATCATGGAGGCGATGGAACTGCTTGATTACATAAAAAGTCTGCATGACCGGAAATTCGTGCACGATGATAAACTCCAAAAGATTATCCGGCAATCATCAAAGGTCTTTTCCGAAGAGTTCCACATACGGACCGGTAGTGATATCCTTGAACGGATTACCTATAATCCCGGCGTTATTGCAGGAGGGGAAAAAATCAACATTGTGGCACAACAGTGTTCGGTCGACCTCGAACTGCGGATTCCCTGGGGGTGCAGTATTCCGGACCTCGTCCGGGATATTCACGGACACGTCCCGGATGGCACCGTTATAAAAGAGATGACTCATGTTCCTTCATTTACGGACCCTGACTGTGCTTTTGCGGGTATAGTCTGCAACGAAGTGAAGAAAGTATATGGCGGGGAGGTTTTTCCCATCGTCCAGTGGGCGGCAAGCGATGCCCGGCACCTCCGGTCCAAAGGATTTTCTGTAATTGAATATGGTCCGGGAGAACTTGCAACGCTTCACGGTATCAATGAACGGGTCTCTGTCAACTCACTTGAAAATGCAGTAAAAATATACTACGGAGTCCTTCAGGCTTACTGCAATAAAACCGGAACAACACATGCCCGGCATGGATAAATCCGGCATGGTACTGATAATACAATTACTAAATATCCAAATCCCGTGACAAACAGGCAATAAAGTAAAAAAATCAATTCTTCCGTCGCATCATACCAGCACATGCCATCCCTGCAATGACAAGTGCCGCAAGAACGCCGAATGGTGAGAGCGGGGTATATGTTGTTTTTATTGCAACCGGTTCTTCTGTCGGGGTATCAGTACCTGCAGGTAATAATTCTGCTACAGTTCCCGTGGTTATAACCGGTGCTGTGGTAACCGATGTTGCAGGTACTGTCTTGGTTACACCGCCCAGCACCCAGCCTGTGTCTTTTGGGGTTGGTGTGCCGGTGACTTGATAGACCTGTCCCTTGCCCCTTACGGCTTCCTTGTTCTTTTGTGCTTCAGTATACTCCGGGTTGAGGGACAGGGCGGTGGTAAAACAATTCATTGCTTCCTGGTACCTGCCAAGACCGGTCAGTGCCAGACCCTTGTTGTTCCAGATCTCGGCATTTGTTGTCGTTTCCCGGGTTGCATGGTCGAACGCATCAAGCGCTTCGGTGTATTTTTCAAGCGATAAATATATGCGACCGACCTGGTTCCACGCATCTGCATTATGAGGATCGAGATTTGTACACTTTTTATACGCATTAAGAGCGGCATCCGTGTTTCCGGTATTTTCATATGACGATGCAAGGTTACAATACGCTTCGGCATTATTGGTCACTGTTGTAGTCAGTTTCTCATATGCCACAATGGCTTCATCATACCTGCCAAGTTTATAGAGCGCATATGCTTTTGCATTTAGCGTTTCGGAATCCGTCCGTATGGCAAGTGCCTGGTTTGCGGCATCAAGCGCCTCTGAATACCGTCCCAGTTCATTAAGAACGACAGCCTTACCCGAAAGGGCATACACATACGATGGATCTATCGCGAGCGCATTGTTGTAATCGGTAAGAGCCTCTTCATAATTCCCAAGTTTTACAGCGTTTTCGCCTTTTGAGCACCAGTCAAGTGGATCCTCCGCTGCCACAGCAGGAACCAGGATAAAGATAATGAGAAGCAGGAGACCTGCTTTTGCGCTCGTCTGCATATCCGAAAATTCACTCTAATCGCAGATGAATGTATTGTTTTTTGGCTCACCGTGAATTATTCTGCGGATTTGGGATATGTCTGCCCGGCAAGACCTATGGTGACAGCAACGGTTACTGCCATAATTGCGGTGACGGTAAATGCTATAAAAAAACCGAATATGTCCGTAATAATTCCGGCAATGAACGGGAGGAGTGCCATCCCGAGGTAACTTGCAGTCGAGAAAAGTCCCATAAGAAATCCCTGGTGATCGGGCACAGCGGCAAGATATGCCATCTGGGCGATCATCACAATCCCGGCAAGAGCGCCAAGGACGATAAATCCAAGCGGTGTTATGTATGCAAGAATAACGCCCGCTGCCATAAAGACCGCAGACCAGCGGATTACCGGCACCGGGTGAAGCGGGATACGCGAGACCACAAGTACGGTAACGATAGTGGCAACACTCATGCTGGCAATCCACAGCCCGGTTATATCCGATTCCAGACCTGAAAATTTCGGGTACAATGAAGACATGACACCCGTAATTCCAATAAGGATCACTGCTGAGTACCACATCCAGACATTGTCACGGACAAACGGCAGGACCCGGTCGGGATCTTTTTGTTTTCCCAAAGAAATTGAGCTGTTACTGAAAAATGCGCTGCCTGCGAGCGCGACAATTGTAAAAAGAGTGAATATTCCAATCCCCATTAACGGCTTTTCGAACTGGATCGCAAGCCCGCCTGCAATCACAAGCCCGAGAACAAGCCCGAGGTTCTGCATCGCCATATAATAGCCGCTCATGCGGGTGTGATCGGTCCGTGAATTTACATAAGAAAGTGCAGCAGCGACAAAGAGGCCGGCACCGATTCCCTCGCAGCCCCTTAAAATGACGACAATTATTGGTGCTGTGGCAAAAAAAAGCAGGGCTCCGGTTACTGTAGTGATGAGAAGGCCCGCAAGTATGACAGGTTTTGAGCCTTTACGATCGGAAAGCACCCCGCCCGGCAGGGTCGAGATAAAAGCACCGAAAAAATATGCTGAATAAATTGCGCCCTGCCATGCTGATTGTCCCGCAAATGACGGCAGCACCGGGACAATCGCATTTGAGAGCGCCATGACCGCAAAGGCGCCAAGACAGACTGTGACAAGGAATGTCTTAGACGCTGCCATGCGATCAGATCATGCGGTATGTCTCAAGGTTCATTGGGGAATGAGTCTGGATATGGTATCGCTTGTAAATGGAACTGGCAAGATCGATCGTGTTGTTCTCATCCCCGTGGATACAGAAAATCTTCTCAGGCCTCGGCTGGATCTGGCCGATATAGTTCATCAGCTGCCTCCTGTCCGAATGTCCCGAGAACCCGTCGATTGTTTCGATCTGGAGGTTAATAGTGATGGTGCCTTTCCGCCCGAGAGGCACCTCGCGCCAGCCTTTCTGGATGCGCCGTCCCTGTGTGCCTTCAGCCTGGTACCCTACAAAGACAAGCGCGTTTTTCTCGTCTTCGGCAAGGTTTGTCAGGTATTCCATGACAGGCCCGCCATTGAGCATACCACTTGTTGAAATAATGACGCAGGGTTCCCCGTTAATTACTTTCTCGCGGAGATCCGCAGAATCCACCTGCTGGAAACATTCGGCAAGGAACGGGTTCATTCCTTCCCGGAAGATCAGGTTCCGGAGATCGTTATTGAGATATTCCGGATATGTCGTGTGGATTGCAGTAGCCTCGCGGATCATCCCGTCAAGGTAAATCTTAACCTTCGGGACTTTACCAAGACGCATTCCTTCTTCAAGCGCAAGCATAACTTCCTGCGACCGTCCGACTGCGAATGCAGGGATAATGACCTTGCCGCCCCGCGAGAGAACTGTGTTGATGATCTCGTACAGTTTTGTTTCTGCATCAGAGCGTGCGGGCTGGAAATCATTCGAGCCGCCGTACGTGCTTTCCATGAAAAGCGTCTCAAGCCGGGGGAACTGGTTAATCGCCGGGTTAAACAGGCGGCTCTTGCTGTAATTGAAGTCGCCGGTAAAGGCGATGTTATAAAGGCCGTCGCCAATGTGGAAATGAGCAATTGCAGAACCCAGGATATGGCCGGCATTATGGAAGGTGAGTTTAATGTCAGGGGCAATATCGGTCACGCTGCCATAATTCAGGGTGATTGAATGGCGGATATAGGTCTTGACCTCGTTTGAACTGTATGGGATTTTACGACCTTCCTTGTTTACGACATCCAGGTAATCGAGCTGGAGCATTGCGGAGAGATCCCGGGTAGGGGGTGTAGAGTAGACCGGGCCTTCGTAACCGTATTTGTAAAGGAGAGGAACAAGCGCACAGTGATCAAGATGTGCATGGGTGAGAACAACCGCATCGAGCTGGGTCAGCGGGTGGATTTCGGGAACATAAAGATATGGGGTGGCACTGGAGTTGTCAGGCTTCTCACCGCAGTCAATAAGGACCCGGCTGTCCGGGGTCGTCAGTAAAAATGCAGCCCGGCCGACTTCGCGGCAGCAGCCGAGGGTGGTGACACGGACCCACTGGTCTTTTTTCGTGGCATCCTTGTTTGCATCATCGCGGCCCGGAATATCACGGTGGATCCGCCGTCCGATTGTACGCAGGAACTGTTTTCGCTCGTCATTTACAGACCGCAGGTATTGGCGGACCTGTTTTACCGTGCTGCTCTCAATGGGGGGAGTGCGGACAACTTTTGGTGTCCAGCCGATGTGACGGGTAATATCCCGGAGTGTTATACCGTTTTTCCCAATCACGACGCCGGGTTTTTCCGCTTCGATTAACACTTCCCCGGTGTCCGGGTCAAAAAAGATATCTGTGATGCCAGAGGATTCCGGGACAACGGCCCGAATCTCGGTTGCTGCTTTTTCCGGGTCTTCAAGGATGGTCGGTCTGACGACGATCCGTTTTCTTAAGTCCCGGGCAAGGATCCTTATCAAGTCTGCCTCATCGGCAAACTTTTTCGGGTCATCGGTATAGATGACCAGTTCAGGGCCTTCGAATTCTACATCTTTAACTGTTATGCCCGCTGGCACTTTCTCGTTAATCTTGTCTTTGAGCTCTTTTAGCCTGTCTTCAATTAACATAAAGAAACGTCCTAAAAAAAGAATTATGCGGAATTTTTAACGAGATATTTTTTGAGTACATCCTCGTCAAGTTCCTGGTACTTGTCTTTGGTGATCACAACTACGTGGATGCCCTCACCGGAGCCGGCATCACGCTTCATTGCCGCCTTTAATGCACGGACTGCAAGTTCAATTGCCTCTTCTTCTTTCATGTTCGGGGAGTACCGGTCTTCCAGCACACCATAAGCCATGGGCGAACCGGAACCTGTCGACACAATATCTTCTTCTTTTGTCGCTCCGCCCATTGCATCCACCGAGTATACGCTGGGTCCGTGTTCGTCAATTCCGCCAACGAGCAACTGGACATAATATGGCATATACCTGTTCTGGTTTAAGTAATTGGAAAGGAGGGTTGACGCTGCACCGACCGTTATCGTACGGGACCTGCGGATCTGGTACAGGTTGCATTCGACCGTGATAATGCGTGTGAGCTGCTGGGCATCACCAACGCCACCGGCAATTGTCATGCCAATCCGGTCTGCAATCTGGTATACTTTCTTTGCACGTTTGCTTGCAATCATGTACCCCATGGTTGCACGTTTCTCTGTGGCAAGGATCACTCCTCCGGCAAATACCAGCCCTACCGTTGTGGTCCCCGTCATAGATTCCTGGGAATGTTCAGGCATATTACTCCTCTAAAAATAAATAACGCCAAAAATCATTTAAAAGCGCTTTAAGGTATTAGATGATACTTAAAAATTTAAAGGTTGCTATCGGCCACTGACGCGAAGAACCACCAGTTGCCCGGCAATCCGGTTATTCTGTATCGTCTTTACACAACACCCTGATAAGATCCCGGTCGTAGAGCATTGCAACAAGGCGCTTGTCGCCGTTTACGACCGGCAGCTGGTCGACACGGGACCGGCGCATCTTTAATGCACATTCGCTGACTTCGGCATTCTTTGGCACGGCCACGACATTTTTTACCATGGCAACTTTGACCTGCCGGTTGGGCAGCTGCACACGGGATATGCCGAAACTGATTGTATGATTGTCCCGGATGCTTTCCCACGTCCATTCGTCATCATCAGTGCCGTTGGAGAAATCACTTACCCCTACAGAGTCTTCGATACTTGAACTCCGTATGAGATCACGTTCTGAAATTATGCCCTGCAGCACACTGTCGGAATTCAGGATCGGGATTGCATCCACGCCTGAAATTTCCATGACACGTCCCACAAGGGGGAGCGGGGTGTCTTCCCACAGGGCAAATGTCTTGCTGGTATAGACATCCTTGATCTCATCCTTGATCTTCATCTGGGCAATTGCATGGATAAGATCTGCTACCGAAAGCAGGCCGACGAGTTTGTTGTCCTCGACAACCGGCAGTCTCCGGATCCGTTGAGTGACCAGCAGCCGGGCGGCCTCGCGGATATCTGCGTCAGGTCCGATCGTAACCGGTTTTGCCGTCATAAGGAGCCCAAGCTGGGTCTCTTCCGGCTTACTCAACAGATCCTTGCGGGTGATAATCCCGATAAGTTTCTTGTTTTTTAATACCGGTACTCCGGATATGCCTGTCCTTTTGAGGATTTTTAAGACATCGTCACGGTTACCGGGAATATCGACATGAACGACATCGGCCGTCATGTAGTCTTTAACAAGCATTGACGTTATGATCTCACCACCATGGTCGTAACCGTGCTGTGAGCGGTGATGTAACTACTGACACTGCCAATCAGCAGGCGATCAGTCTGGCTTTTCCCGTGGGAACCGGCAATAATGAGATCAGTTTTTTCGGATTTTGCAAGCGCAATAATTTCGGTTCCCGCGTGACCCTGTTTCATATGCGTGATAAGGGCAACCCCGTTTTTAGCTGCGGTCTTTTTTGCATTTTCAAGAACGGTATTTCCCTCGGTCTCGAGTACGCGGTACATTATTTCTACAGTATTATCTGATGGGAGAGATGAGAAGAGGCCGGTCTCTATTACATAGACGGCATGAAGCCTGGCATTCCATACCTTAGCTTCGTCGACAGCCCGTTCTATTGCCCGGTCACTTGCTTCTGAACCATCGATTGCTACGAGTATGTTAGTAAACACTGGCATCACCCAAAACAAACATGCCATTTTTATTGCGCGTTTAAATTAAAAACGTTATTCATAATTGTGTTAAGTGGAGCACGTTTTATAATGGAAGTGACAGGATCGTGACTAAACGCGAGTGCTGAATGGGTTGGATCCAGTGTAAAAAAGGCTGCGCGTGTACCTTTACGAATAAAGAATGGCGATCCGGTGAACTGCGATCCGGCCACTGCCGATATGAGCACGGTTTTTGGATCGAGGCGGTATACTGTTGCGGTAAATGCCATTTCTGAAAACATATCCGGCGGGACAAACATTACATTGTCTGTGCCAAGTATGACTGTGCATCCAAGGTCAAGCATTTGTGAGAGGGGAGGGTGCCGGGCAGATTGTGTCACGCCCAGCGTCCAGTTTGAACGCGGGCAGACTGCTATCGGGATCTCTTTTTCTGCACATTCCCTCAACTGTTTTTTTGTCGCGTGGGTCATGTGGATAAGAAGGTCCGGTTCAAACGAAAGCGCAGCATCAATGTCTTCCTTGTCCCGTTCACCTGCATGAAACGCGATCCGTTTACCTGCCTTTTTAGCTGCACTGACCTGTTGTTCCACACCGGATACATCCCGCGTGCTGCTGATCCCAAGGCCATCTGCATCCGATTCACCGCCCTCACGACCAAAAATGACGGGCAAAAAGTCAAGACCTTCGGCTGCTTTTTTAAGCGCATGGACACCGGCCCTGCTGCCTTCCCGGAAATCTGCGCACCCGAACGTCCCAGAGTTTACCATGCCGGAAATTGATCCCCGCATTGCCTCGACAAGTTTTTGATGCGGTGTGGCGGCAAGGATGCGGTGCTTGAGTCCATCCGGGGGTGTCACCATGCTGACAAGATCGCCGCCATCCCTGCAGTCCATGGCAACTGTGTCTCCAAGATGGGTGTGTGCATCAAAGAACGCCGGGCAGATCCATATGTCTGGTGCTTTCGCGTTCTCCTCAATTTGGGTAATCACGCCATTTTCGATCACGATATCGACCGGACATGGCGCGAGCTCTTCACCAAGCAGCGCATAACCGGAAACAATCTGTGGGGTGCTCATGAAATGTCGTGACTCTCTTTTATATATCGAAAAATGAAATATATTCGCATGGCAAAGAAACAAGGCGGAAGATTACTTTCATCGGCAGGTCTCGTCAATTATTACGAGAGCGAGGACCGGCGTGCTGTCCATATCAGCCCGATAATGGTCATGGCAGTAGCAGCAGTCATCGGTATCATTACTCTCGTCCTCAATCTAATCTTCTCAACAAGCGCATAAATCCGGTCCATACTTACGGACCGGATCAACTTTTTTCTTGAACTGATTACGGGCAGTTTGCTTTGAGCAGCCTGCGGGTGATATCCTCGTCTTTTGTGAAGTACAGGTTATCGTGACCGCTCCATGACGGGCAGTTTCGGAAGTGGACAACCGGGACTCCGTTATTGCTTTCGCCCATCACAAAATTTGCAAACCCGGCGATTTCGTCAACGACTGCTTCCTCGGTGATCTTGAGTTCGTGGCCAAAGAGATCAGTGTCGCCCCTGAAATCGCGTATGGCAGTAAACCCGCTCCAGCCAATGGCATGGCCGGTCTGCCCTCTCCGGAATGATCGCCCACAGGTATCGGTAATAATTATTCCGGTGTTTTTTCCGGTAATCGCTTGTATTTCGTCCCGGATTTCAGCCGCCGATTTCATTGGGTCTGGTGGCAGAAAGATCACATTGCCATCATCAATATTGCTCTGGTCGACGCCGGCCCGTACTCCGATATGACCAAACGGCAGTTCCGAGAGGATAAACGGGTGTTCCATGATAATGTCTTTTGATGAGTCAAGAACAGCCTGGACAAAACGCGGGTCCTCGCCGTTTAATTTTGCGAGGCGCATGGCACGTTCTGACGGGGTAATCTGGGAAAGCGGTTTTGTATATCCCTTTGATTTTGAATATATCGTTGACGCGATGGAGATTATATCCCCGTTTTCGATCTTTACCCGTTCACATATCATTGCAGCAATATTATCACCGTGTTTTATGAGGGGAAGTCCCCGTACTCCGGTGACGACAATATTTTCCATACCGGTTCTATGGGTTGATCGCCCGATATAGGGATTTCGTTTATTGTTTTGTTGGCTATGCAGAGAATATGGACTGGATGTCCATCCTGGGAAGCCTTCTTGTGCATGAAATTTATCACAGGTGCGCTCTACAGTCCTGCCCTGCGCCAATATATTTTTATAGGGGATAGACTGATCACCTCATATTTATGTACCTTATCCTCCGTTGTCCGGGGTGCAGGGCTTTTACCTACGTGGACCGGTTCCAGAAGTGGAAACTTTGTCCGGCCTGTGGTTACGCGTACGAAGTGGCAAAAGTCCCGGCATACCTTGAAGTGGGGGATTACCGTGAAGCCGAACATATTGTCCGGCAGATGGAGAAATACCTGCATGCGCATAAGAAAAAGGATTTTACTCCGGAAGAGTCGGCAGAACTGCGCAGGCATTATGCGGAATGGTTTATGAAAAAGTGTTGACAGGATTGCTTTTCGATTTTTTTTGTAGAATTCCTGATTTTTTTGTAGAATTCCTGATATTTTGTTTTGCAATAACCTGTTTTCATTATTTTGATCTACTTTTTTTCAACCTGGCCCCCTGCCAAAAAAATTTGGGAACCCCCCTGCCCCCCCTCCAAATGTTTGGGAGAAATGCCGGATACCCCCTCCCACGTAAACAAAAGGAGGGGGTCACCCTTAAATTCCAGTCCCAACACTTATGCTTCGCGTGGAATCTTTCGTCCTGAACACAATGCCACCCCTCCCAATCATTCATGAGGTGGGGGCCTGTCTTTCATGTCATGGGAGGGGGTGACCATCCGTGTTATGTGGATCAAGGGTGACCCCCCACCCCCCAGTTCGTTTTCTAAAGCAAATGGGGACACCCCCTCCAGTATCAACACTGGGAGGGGGTGGCCTGTTATGAAAAATGTTTTTCCTGGATATCGCATATGCGGCACCGGACTGCAATGTTCATGAGCGATCAAAAGAGATAGTCCGGGAGAATAATCCCATGGAACAATATGATACTATAATAATAGGTGCCGGGCCGGCCGGCCTGTTCTGCGCAGTCAATGCATCAGTGCCAAAAGAGAGAGTGCTCCTCCTTGAAAAGAACCCCCGACCTGGTGCAAAACTCAGGATATCCGGCACTGGCCAGTGCAATATTACACACGACGGCGATATTCATACGTTTTTTTCCCGGTATGGATCACACGGGCAGTTTCTCAAGCCTGCACTCTTGTCGTTTCCAAACAAAGCGCTCATCCAGTACTTTGAGGAACAGAAACTTCCAGTCGAAACCACTCCTGAAGGAAAGATCTTTCCAGTCAGCCGGAATGCAGGGGATGTCTGCGATATTCTTATCCGGGAGTGTGAACGCCGGGGTGTTGATATCCGGTGCGGCGAGCCGGTAAACCGGGCCGAAAAAACAGGTTCGGGTTTTATCCTGACTACCGACCGTCATACGTATTCTGCAAAGTACCTGGTCATTGCTACCGGTGGCGCGTCATTTCCAAAGACCGGATCGACCGGGGATGGCTACCGGTTTGCGATCTCCCTCGGACACACGATTGCTGAAACCGGGCCGGCACTCACTCCTCTTTTGATCCGGGATTTTCCGTTTGCAGATCTTGCCGGGATGTCATTTTCTGATTTGCCGTTTTCTGTGTGGAGAAATAACCGGAAGATCTTTTCTGGCAAGGGGGATGTTCTTTTCACACACACCGGAATATCCGGTCCCGGTATCCTTGACTGTTCGCGCGATATCCGGGCCGGTGATGAGGTACGGCTCTCTTTTGCCGGCCCGGTCGAGCGCGATATTTTTGCACGGGAGTTTTTGGATGCGGTCATGCGCAGCCCGAAAAAATCACTGAAAAGCATTATTTCCGATTTTAAGATTCCGGAACGTCTTGCCCGCAGGCTTCCGGAGATTGCCGGTTTTCCGTATGACAGTACCGGCGCTCATCTGACAGCACCGGGACGTACACGGATCGTTGACCTCTTAACAGCGTTTCCGCTGGTGGTCTCTGCACTTGGGGATTATTCTGTCGCGATGGTAACCCGGGGAGGCGTCGCACTCGGTGAGGTAAATGCAAAAACGATGGAATCAAAACTGGTGCCGGGTCTTTTCTTTGCCGGAGAGGTCCTTGATATCGATGGGGACACCGGTGGTTTTAATCTTCAGGCTGCATTTTCAACGGGTTTTCTTGCAGCTCAGGGAATTTGTCGGAAATCAAAAACCTCTCAATAGGACGGTATTTCCCAGATAAAGGCCTGATCACATACCATTTTTAAAAACCCTGCCTGTCATTCACATTCCTTTTGGGTCTTAGGGGGTATCCATCCCAGTTTTTCCAGCACATACTTTGTCTCATCCTGCGCCTCGCTTCCCGGACAACGGGGCTGGATCACAATTGTCAGTGCATCTTTAAGCGGGACTCCGGGTTTTTTCCCCTTGCCTTTACAAAGCACATAATCCCCGTTGAACCGGCGCAGCGCCTTCACAAAGGTGCTGGCAATTTTCTCCCGGTTCGCAAGATCGCTTTTTTTGAGTTTCATAAGATGTTCAAAGAGCGAGAGATCGATAAGCGTCGAGGCCATCCATCCTATCTCGCAGGTATACCCGAAGATCCAAGCGATGCGTGAATTTTTTGTCGTAGAAATAAAATCTTCAATATTGTTGCCAACGCTGCACGAGCCGATGATAACCCCTTCGATATTCGAATAATTTGCCGCATTCCTGACAACCTTGAACATGGCCGGAATCTTCATGCCGGTCTTTGCCTTGAGTCCCCCAATCCGTTTGCCGGTCCCATGGGCAGCGACGTAAAGAAAAAGTCTGTCCTCCCTAGTGTTTGTCAGGTCGTCCGCAAGTGCACGTTTAAAACCGTTTTTTTCGTAGAAGTTGGAATAATAGATGTTAAAATCTCCCCGGTAACTTTCCAGTCCCTCGAGGAATGACAATACCGACGGCCGTTTGGGTTTTTGCTCCGGTGTCCACCAGAGCCCTTCAATCACCAGAAGTGCAATGCTGCTCATGGACAACTCTCCCCGCGTACCCGGATTTTCTCTGAACCCCTACGGGCATGCGAATCCGACAGACTGATTGTTGTCTTTTGGGCTCATCAAGGCTTTTCATGGGAATGCATTTTATTCTTTCTGCATTTTTTTCCACGTTCATTGTAATGGATACCTTTTTATTGCAATATTTACGAGGCATTGAGGTAATGGTGCAGGTGCATCATACGAGGAATCAATACGGAGAGGAATTCAGACAGCACTTCCCCGGAAAACAATAGTCCTCCCCAACCGGAAGGACCAGCCGGGACTCAGGGTGGCAACGATCCTGAAAAACCTGACACTGAACGTGTTCCTGAAGTTTTTACTGCTATGACCCTTGAACAGGTCATTGAATACACCGGGGAGTTTTTACACCTCAACGAACTTGTGACGATCCACATCGAAAAATCCGGAGGATTTGCCGGACCAGATGCTTATTTTAAAACAGTTCAGCCCATTCTCGATCTGCTCGAAACCGAGATCCGGATCCGGTTCCGGCCAGGGATGACACAGCAACAATTGAGGCTGATTGTCCAGGACTGGATCGATCGGGAAATACATGAGTGCAGGAAAAAATAATTCCCGCATATTTGCGGAAAAAAAGCAGTAATTTGCCTGTTATTTTAAACCTATAATCAGTGACAAAATACTATTGGAAAACTTGTTTTAAAAAAATTGTGCTCTGTAGAAATCCTATCTAAAATAGATGGTAACGATGACCGAAAGATCTAAGGTACAGCGTCTCCTTACTCTGATGTGTCGTCATGTAAGGAGACAACAAAAAGATTGGCGAGCCGGAA
>Ga0116171_10000161_pt1 | contig 69022 bp, 65 predicted proteins | sample AD_JPNHW2_MetaG_FD_89798 | JGI IMG/M metagenome (GOLD analysis project Ga0116171, IMG submission 89798) | Active sludge microbial communities of municipal wastewater-treating anaerobic digesters from Japan - AD_JPNHW2_MetaG | ecosystem: Engineered > Bioreactor > Anaerobic > Digestate | place...
CAAAGAGCGAAGCAAGAATCATGTAAATCATCAGAACTGAAGCAAGTACGGCAAACACCAGGTTTTTACGTTCATCCCTGAACTCCTTAAGACGCCTGTCGAACTGAAAGGAATAACCCTCAGGCATGTGCATTGAACGCAGCACACTGCTGATTTCCTTTTCAGCATCCTGGAATGAGAGTGAACCGGTACGTGCTGTAATCGAGCAGCTCCTCCGCCCGTTGAGCCTGAACATCTTTGTAAGACCTTCGTTCTCCGTAAGATTAACCACACCTGAAACCGGCAAAAGCACACCGGATTCAGACCGCACGCTACCCGAAAGTATATCTTCAATCGAATCCCTGTCTGCATCTTTCATCCTGACACGTACATCAACCTCGCGCCCTTTATCCAGGTATTTTGTTACAACAGGGCCGAATAACGCGTTTCTTGTACTTTCTGCTATTGCGGCGTGAGACACCCCTGCCCTGCCCGCCGCATCCCTGTCTATGATGACAGTATATTCAGGACGGCCCTCCCTGAAGCGCAGCATGCACTGCTCAATTCCTTCAATAGCATTTATCTTTGATGCAGCTGCACGGGCAATGCTCTTGAGCGTCCCGGTGTCATCACCGGTAAAGTGTATACTCACCTCCCTCGATGCAATCTCGTCCGCCTCGGATATGTACGCAAAACCCCCTGCACCCCTGACCATGTTATCTGCTTTTGATTTAATATCATCCCTGAGCTGCCGCTGCTCTTTAAAACTCAATGTTTCAACGGTCTTCACGGTGAGCGTGCCGCGCCACTTCTCTGTCTTTGCAGAGACCGTAACCACACCCCCTATGCTTCTTGCCATCTTCTCGACGTCGGATACGAATGAGTCCGTCCTCTCCAGTGAAGTCCCGGTGGGAAATTCAAGGTACATGTAGAACTCCTGCTGTCCGCTGTCAGAAACCGAATCGTTGCTTATAAGCGTAATCATCATCAGTGCCATAAAGAATGCCGCCCCGGACCAGCACATGACACGAAAACTATTACTGAACGCATAACCGAGAATACTGTTGTATGATTGCATTGCTTTCCTTTCGAATGTGATGATATTCTCTTTAAATGATTTTTCTTTCATTTGAACGGGCACAGGGAGCCAGGATTTTAAGTGAACAAAAAACCGTTTAATTCGCAGGTACAGGTAATTCCTGTTCATGATACCGGTTGTACCCGGATCACCGGATGTTTTAATTAACGAGTAGAAAGCAGGCAGCAGAACAATGGCAAAGAAAAGTGATACGAGAAGGGCTGCTGTTATTGTAAATGCCATATCTCCGTAAGTTTCTCCTGTCTTTTTAGACAGGAGCATTACAGGTATAAAAACTGCTATTGTGGTAAAAGTTGCGGATACTACAGGGAGCCTGACCGAATCTACTGCATCAGATATTTCATCATTACCCGCAGTCTTCCGTTTTATGGCATCAATAACTACAATCCCGTTATCAACAACCATACCTGCGCTCAGCGCGAATCCGCTGAGCGTCATTATATTGATGCCTCTACCGGACATATACATGAATGACGGAACAATCAGGATTGAAGCAGGAATAGCCATTGCAACTGGTATCACACTCTCCTTTTTACGGAAAAAGACTGATAGTATACCGAACACTATGACAATGCCCCACAAACCGGAGAAGAGCGCGTTATCAACAGAAGACTCGATGTGACTGCCCTGGTTATAAATCATCCTCCACTCAACATCGCCAAAGGAATCGAAGACCATCTTCACCTCCCTGCAGAGTGCAAGAGTATTGGCGCCTCCCCCCTTGTGTATATAAAGCGTTACCATGTCCTTGCCGTTGTACCTGGAAAGGTCATCCTTCTCCCTGGCCCCGTACCGGACAACTGCAACATCGCTTACCCGGATACCCTTCCCCTCCTCGCACTGGATTATCGCATCACTTATTTCAGAAAGGGACTTGTAGCCGGAGGGTATATAAAGAATCCTGTTGCCTTCAACTGCCTGAACAGTACCCGCCGGGATGCTTATGTTCCCGGAACTCACCGCGGCAGAAATATCTGATGCAGCAAGTCCGCGGCCCTCTGCAAATCCCCTGTCTGTTTCAACATGAATCTCCCGCAGTTCGCCTCCCGCGATTACAATCTCCGAGATACCCTCGATGCGCTGAAGCGCGGGCTTGACACGCTTTTCAATAATCTCACGCACGCCGTTACGGTCAACACCCCGTATCTCTGCTGCGGCAACAACGACCGGCCGCTCAGAAGGGTCGTACCTCATGACAACGGGCTCCTGGACCTCGCGCGGGAAGCTGTCCCTGATAAGACCGATCTTCCCCCTCACTTTCACCGATGCGATTTTAATATCTGTACCGCCCTGGAAGGTTATATTAATACGCGATTTCCCCTCCTCTGAAACTGATTCGATCTCACTGATTCCGTTTACTGTTTTAATTATACGCTCAACCGGTTTGGTTATCAGGGATTCGATCTTGTCCGGCGCTACACCGGGATATTCAATGATCACGGAGAGAGCGGGATAATCCGCCCCCGGAAGCAGGGATACAGGCAGCATGGACATAGAGACTATACCTGCTGTAACAAGTGATGCGCAAAGCATGATAGCGCTTATTTTATTTTCAAGAAAATACCGGGTCACTTCTCATCCCTCCATGAATAGACCGCATAATAGACGGATGGAATAAAAAGCAGCGTAAGGAGAGTGGAGACCGTGAGTCCGCCGATCACTGTAACAGCAAGGGGCTTCTGGATTTCCGAGCCCTGTCCGATGCCTATCGCGATTGGAACAAGGGCAACGATTGTTGTAAGCACGGTCATTACTATGGGTTTAAGCCTCTCTTTGCCTGCGAGTATAAGTGATTCCTCTATACCATGACCCTCTGACCTGTTATGCTCAATGCAGTCGAAAAGCATGATCGCGCTGCTCACTACGTTTCCCGAGAGCATGATGATCCCTATGCCGGAATTTATATTAAGAGTAACACCTGTTAAAATCATAGCGAGGGAGATTCCAGGCATAGTAACCGGGATGCTGAGCATCACAATAAGCGGATTAATAAATGACTGGAACTGGGCCGCAAGAAGCATATAAATAAAAACAACAGCAAGAACAAGGGCAAATCCCATTGATGTCATAGCCCTGGTGATCTCCTCCCCTGTATCGGCGATCTTTACTGTTACACTTTCATTGATGCGTGCCCCGGCAAGCCTGGAGCTTATATCCGCGATAAAGCCGTCAATATCTGATACTATATCAGCACTCACGATATTGATCCTGCTCTGTTCCCTCCGCACAATTTTAACACTGGCGCTTCCCGGAATAATCTGTGCGATCCTTGATACAGGTATTGACTCGCCCGTTCCGCTCATAACAGGTATCCTTCCGATTGATTCAACATCGTTCCTGTCAGTTCCCGCAAGCCTGATGCGTATGTCGGTCTCCTCGTCATTTTCACAGAGCCTTGTGATAATCTCACCCTTTACAGCCATGGCAATTGATGAGGCGGTATCTTCAATATTCATACCAAGCGACAAGGCCGAATCACGGTTAATATCCAGGCGAAGTTCCGGGGACTCCCCGTCAAACAGGGTGGAAACATTCCGCGCACCGTCATGACCGGCCACAATGCTTTTAAGTTTTTTACCTGCTTCCCTGAGCGTTGCAATATCGTTCCCTGCAATTTCAACGTTGAAATTCTTTCCGCTGCCGCTGAAGAGCGAGGCAACAACATCCTCCTTTAACCTGAAAACGACCTGTGCATCCTCGCCATAGGGGATACTTTTTTTTACCTGTTCAATAATATCGTTTGTAGAAACTCCCCAGCTGTTTTTAAGGAATACCTTAATAATCCCGTATTCAGCGCCGTGACCTGATATCTTTTCGGAAATGGTAGCATCGGGATCACAACCTGCTTTCGTAAAAACATAGTCAACCGAACTGATTCCCGAGAGCGATTTTTCAATGTATGCGCAGTAACTTTCCGTTTTAGCAAGCGGTGTCCCTCCGGGCATCTCAATTTCGATAGAAAATTCTCCGGGATCAAGGCGCGGCATGATCTCGCTTTTGATAGGTATAAAAAGAATAATTCCGGCTGCAAGAGAACCTAAACCGCATAGAATAACCATTTTCCTGTTAGTGAGAGAGTAACGGATTGCATGTTCATATATAACATCAAGTCTTTCCATGAGCCTGTCGGTCATGGAAACAGGATCAAATTTTTTCCGCAGATTACCAGGGAGCTTCATAAATGCGGGAATCTTTACATCAACAGTTGAGAGCATGGGGATCAGCGTGACCGCCGCGATGAGTGAAATGAAAAGCGAAAATGAAACAGTCAGGGCAAGATCCCTGAACAGGGCTCCGGCAAGGCCTGAAAGAAAGACAATCGGCATAAAAACGACTACAGAAGATAATACTGAAACTATAACAGGTACAGCGACATCGGTTGCCCCCTTAACTGCCGCTTCCATCCGTGAAACTGCACTTCCAGCCTGATGCTGCATATAAATGGATTCGAGCACCACGGTACCGGCATCAACAATCATACCAATGCCTATCGCAAGACCTCCAAGCGACATTGTATTAACAGAAATACCGAATACATCCATGAGTATAAATGTTCCGAGTACTGAAACAGGTATAGTTGCACAAATTATAACAGGAGGACCGATCCTCTTCATGAACAGAAAAAGTATAATAAATGAAATAATTCCGCCGAGGATGGCATCGAGTGTCACATTATCTATAGAGTTCTGTATAAACTGTGACTGGTCATAAACGCACCGCATGTTGAAGTCATCTTTGTTCTTTGAATGTATCTCTTCAATTACCGAGCGGACATTGCCGCATGTATCGATTGTATTTTTACCGGGCTCCTTGCGCACCAGAAGCGCGACACTCTCGACGCCGTTAAACCTTACGATAGATTTTCTTTCTTTGAATGTATCCTCAATTAAAGCGATATCGCGCAGGTAAACCGGGATACCGCTTTCATTATAACCTGCTGCTACATTACGGATATCATCAAGATTCCTGAACTCACCCACGGTGCGCACCTGGTACTCCATGTCGCCCTTTACAAGGCTGCCCGCGGGATAGTTGTAATTTGAAAGGTCAATCCTTCGCGCAACATCTGACAGTGAAAGATTGTGGGCAAAGAGCCTGGCGTTATCGATGTCTATGTGAATCTCCCGTTTATCACCTCCAAGTATATCTACAAGGGATACACCGTTTATCCTTTCAACAAATGGTACGATTTCTTTCTCTACCCTGCGCCGCACGGAACTGTTTTCACCGCTTCTGAGTGAAACAGAATATATCATAACCGGATCATCGGATGGATCGTACTTGACTACAATTGACTGCCCTGTATCCTCCGGAAGTTCACACTTCACAAGGTCAGCCTTCTCCTTGGCTTCTATCAGGGCCATATCCATATCTGTGCCCCACTGGAACGTGATCTTTACAATGCTGAGCCCCTCGATAGATTCAGATGAGACAGAGGTAACTCCACTGACTCCTGTGACAGCCTCTTCAATCCGCGATGTCACAAGCTTTTCGATCTCTGAAGGCGCCGCGTTTTCAAATGGTGTGATCACGGTGAGACGCGGGAGCTCAATATCGGGGAGCAGCTCAACAGGGAGGCGTGAAGCTGATATCGCGCCGATAAGGCATAGACCTGTAAAAGCCATGGTCGTTGTTATCCGTCGCCTGATAGCAGAATCAAGTATCTTCATTTATTGAGTTTCATTCCCTGGTAAATAGTGTTAAGCCCGTTCACAACAATTTTATCACCCTCCCCCAGCCCTTCAAGAACCTGTACCTGGTCAGCGCTTTCGTTACCGGTGACAATGTTTTCGCGGACTACAATTCCATTACGCAAAAGGTATACTTCGGTCCGCCCGTCTTCACCGCGAAGCAGTGCTGCTGATGGCACAAGTATACCTTTTATGGTTTTCCCTGTATCAATAACAGCACGTGAAAACATCCCCGGCAGAAGTTCCGCGCTGCTGTTTCCGCTAATTCCTTTAACCTCGAAAGTGCGTGTTTTGGAATCAAGCAGGGGTGTGACAGCTTCGATCACAGCCGTAAATTTCCGTTCCGGGTATGCATCAACTGTGAAGGAAATCTTCTGCCCCTTGCTGATACGCCTGACCTCTTTCTCTCCAAGGTTGATCGAAACATAAACCCTGCTTATATCCATAACAGTGGCTATGATCGAATCTTCACGCACCATCTCTCCGACCTCCATCCCCTTTACGGCAACAACACCGGTAAGCGGTGACCGGATATAAGTTTCATTAAGCATCAGCTGTGTTGAAAGGAGACTGCTTTCAACCTGCTTAAGCCTGGCCCTGGCTGATTCAACCTCTGCCCTTTCGATTTTAGTGTTTATTATTTTGAGTATTTTTATTCTTTCAGACTGGGCATCCGGCACTTTGTAGCCTGATGATGTAATATCGCTGTCCCTGTATCCAACCTGCTGTATTTCAAGGTCTGATCTTGCAACTTCATAATTTGTAAGAAGTGTAGTGTGCTGAGTCTTCACGCTCTCATATTCGGTTTTGCTGATTCCGCCTGCCTTATATAATTCACCCTTGTTATGAAGAATTGTCTCCATATTTTCAAAGGTGGCCTTCTTATCACGCAGTTCAGCCTCGGCCTTTTTTATTGTTTTAAGTTTTATTTCAACTCCCTTCATCGCGTCGCTGTGTTTGGCCTCGGAAAGTTCCAGCGCTTTTTTTGCAATCTCAAGTTCAGATTTCTGCTGTTTCAGGGTAATCTCGTACTGAAGCCTTTCTATCTCAGCTATGACCTCACCCCGCTTAACCTTCTGTCCTTCCCTGACATAAATCTTTGCCAGCCTGCCGCTGACTTTTGATGAGATACTCGCCTTTTCCCTGAAGACAATCTGCCCCAGACAGTTTATTGTATCCCTGACCTCTTTGCTTTCAATAATCATGGTCGAAATATCAGCAGCCGTAATGTCAGCATGTACTTTTTTTCTTTTCCATGGCAGTTCAGGAATTACAACAATGCTGAAAACAATTCCGCCTGTTACAACACCCAGAAGAACAAGACCGGTTATTCGTGCCCGTAAATTTGGCTTATTGTTTTTCTCTTTTTTGACCAGGGATTTGGGGCGAAGCCCCAAAAAAAAGCCCCGCAGGGGCCATCCTGCATTTGCAAACCGGAGTTTTGCATCAACTATACTACTTATTCTGATCTTTTGTATCAGGTCCCGTGTATTCATTCTCACCTTTCCCCTGAAGATAATTTTTTATAAAACCTGAATCGCTGCCTGTTGCAATTTCCAGCGCCGATATCGAAACAAGGTATTTAATTTTAGCATCAAGGAGCGCAACCGCTGCTTTACTCCATTCGATCTCTTTTTCGACAAGATCGTATCTCCTTGATTCACCCATATCAGCCTTCAGCTTCTCTATTTCAAGCTGCGAATTGTAAAGCTCAACCCTTCTTCCCGAAATTTCGATCATCTCCCATGCATTTTTCATACCCTGGCATGTATTCACAACCTCGACAGCAATACTCTCCTCTGTGACCTTCTGCTCGTCATCGGACTTTGCAGAATCTATCCTGCTTTCAGCGATAATCCGTTTATACTGCATATTATCCATGACATTCACAGACGCATCGCGCGAAAAAGCCCTGCTGTTTTCATTACCGCTCTCGGTATAACCGGTTCCTCCGCCTGCAGTATTTCCAAAAATACCTGTAGAAAGTTTTACGTTAATGCCCCAGCCTTTTTCGCGCGGAGGGAACTCCTCCCCGCTGAGTGAATAGTTTAATCCCATGGAGACATTCGGGATGTAGTAACTCTCGGCGATCTCCATATTCTTCCTGCTTATCTCACTCTTAACCCTGCTGCTTTCGATTTCCTTTCGTTTTCTGACGGCAAGTGAAATCATTTCATTTTCATCGATTTTACCGGGCGGGATGAATACAAAATCCCTGTTTACGTCCCCGGTGATCTCAACCGGGATGCGCCAGTCGATCCGCAGCAGCAGCTTGAACTGCTTAAGGCTGGATTCATACCCGTCTATTGCTTCTTTCAGCGAAAGTTCGACCTCCTTGATCTTAGCCTCTATCTCCATTACTGCAAGTTTAGTGGCATCCCCCAGTTCATATTCCCTGCGGATGAATTCAAGCTGCATGTTACCCATATCAAGCGTCATGCGGTATATTGTTATGGTATCTTTCAGATTTAAAAGATTAAGGTAGGCAGTTCGCACATCCATGATCAGCCTGTTCAGGGCAATCCTGTAATCATTAGTTGCTACAAGGGCGTTCAATTTTGCTATATCGTAGTTCAGGCTTCTCTTCCCCCCGTCGTATACAAGAAACTCGGTATTCACAGACAGCCTGGACTCCCTGCTGTCGGTTTCCCTGATGCGAACTTCGTCTGTCTGCATATAAGTGAATGTAACAGAAGGAAAATATTCCCTGAAACTTTCATCAATAACAAGACTGTAGACATCTTCACGCGCCATGATCTCTTTCAGTTCAAAACTGTTCGATATCGCGATCCCAACAGACCTGTTTATATCAAGCTCGAGGATCTTATCCTCACCCGCATCAGCATAAGCATTGATTCCAGGTCCCGGTATCACGAACACAGAGCATAGCACCATGATTAACATCAAAACAGGAATAAACAAAATTTTCATTCTCCCCTGACCTGTTTAGTGAATTCGCTTACGAATGATTCTGCTGCATCTTTTATAAACTCCGGCGCATCTACATTGCAGTCGATGTAACTGCCTTCGCCTTTAACTTTTCCATTCCTGTCCATTATTACAAAAGAAACAGAAAGGTATACCTTTCTGTCCGTGATTGAAATGACCTCTTTCCTCGACACAACACCTGTGATAAAGACATCACAGCCATTACTGTTGCACAGGGCGGCAATATCGGAAGTATGATTTAATCTCTTTTTATCAACATCATCCTCGACGATCTGAACATCGTAACCATTACTGAATAAAGTGAACCGCAATCTGTCCCTGAGCTCATCCGCAAGAAAAGGATCATAGCTCATGTCACGCGATGAAAAATCCCCGATAAGAATTTTACCGTTCCCTGTAACCTTCAGGTCATCCCTTATAAAAAAACTCATATCACCGCATGCGGGTGAAATGATCATGAATATGATTACAAGTCTCTTCATTTGATCTCCTCCGCTTCATCCTTTAACAGCTTAATCCGTTTAATACTTTTGCCGCTCGACTCAGCCATTCTCTCTGCAACAGCCAATTCACTTTTATACCGCTCATAAACTCCCATCCCCCTGTACAGCAGCGCAAGGTTCCCCCTTGCGGCAATAATCCCCTCCTCCTCTTCCTGCACAGCAAGGTACTGGTGCAGTGCTTCAGTGTACTGTGAGTTCTTTTCATATATCATACCAAGGAGAAGTCTTGCCTGGATATTGTGACCGTCTATTTCAAGGGAGCGCGTAAGGAGATCAACTGCTCCGTTATTTCCATCCCCAGACATCACAAGTGACCGGGCCTTCCAGTAGAGCGCGTTTGCATGGTCAGGATCTTCATCAAGGATGAAATCAGCGGAATCAACAGCAGACTTAAAGTCCCCGTTGTAGTAATAGATTTTGCACAGCATAAGCCTGGCATTCAGCAGGTCCGGGTCCTTATCGATTGCCATAAGAAAACATTTTTCTGCTTCGGCAAGCTTCCTCGCGCTGAACTCCTTCATCCCGGACCGGTATAATTCAATCGCTTCTTCACTGCTTCCGCATGCGGCGAGTAATAATAATGATATCAAAACAAGTCTGTTCACTGTGCCTCCATCGGGGCAGCTTGATGCCCCTTCATGAGGTACTACGATCCGGGATTTAAAATGGTGAAAAATTTTTTGGGGAAATGTGAAAAAAATTAACTATAACAGTTAACGAACGAATAAAACACTGTCATTACGGAATGTTTGGAAAACCAGCAACATGGCTGATTTCCCCCTGTCCCCCAAAGGGGGCACGTAAATGGAAACAATTAGTGATTCAAGGAACAGGAATTTATAAATGATTTTTTATATTACCGGGTTGCCAATAAATGTTTTAAATACCAGGGAACCTGTTTAGAAAAGGATTAAAGAATATTTATCATTTGAATAATTTTGGATACGTGCCCCCTTTGGGGGACAGGGGGCTGTGTAGAAACTGGCACATAGTTGTCTTTAATAAAACCAGTGATTCTCCCAATAATCCGGAATGAGCTAAACATTATTACCCGCGCTGTCAGGAAGCGGATTAACCTGATAATACCTGTATGCAAAAAAATTGTAATCATACCCTTTAGGGTATAAAAAATATAAAAACGATTGACTTTATACCCTAAAAGGTATAATATATCATTAAATCATTCATATAATCCCTATAGGGTATAATCATGACTGAAGAGCTTATCTACTTTATAAAACAGAGAAGAAAGCAGCTTAACCTGACGCAGGAGGAGCTGGCGCACAGGGCAGGTGTGGGATTACGCTTCATCCGCGAACTTGAACAAGGTAAGCAGACCCTGCGACTGGACAGGATAAACCAGGTGCTTGCCCTATTTGGACATAAAATGGCGCCGGTGAAGGATAATTAAGAAAAATGAGACGGGCTGAAATATACTTCGAAGCAAAACCCGCAGGTATCCTCACCGAGGATGAAAATGGTTATTCTTTCAGGTATCACAAAAATTATACAGAGGGAAAAAATCCTCCGGTATCACTTACCCTTCCGCTTTCGGAAGACGAATACAGGAGCAATGTACTCTTCCCCTTCTTTGACGGTCTTATCCCTGAAGGCTGGCTGCTTGATATTGCCGAAAGGACATGGAAACTTAATCCCCGCGACAGGATGGGACTGCTTCTTGCCTGCTGCTCAGATTGCATAGGGGCGGTATCAGTCCGGCACTTAAAGGAGTCAGGGGATGAATAACCGGTTATGCCTGCACTGCAGCGAACAATTACTCCCGGGCGAGGAACTATGCCACCTCAAGTGCATAAAAAAGTTCTATCACAGCAATGCACTCCCCTCTCTCCCGTACGGTATTGAAGAACTTGGCAAGCTTGCCGAAAACGTAGTAATGAACCATATTACCATCCCCGGCGTACAACCCAAGATATCAATGCATATTACCACAGAGAACGGCCTTAACCGTTTTACTATTGTTGGACTATGGGGCAGATATATACTCAAACCACCGGTCGGCATCTATCCGAACCTCCCGGAAAATGAAAGCCTCACAATGAAGATGGCAGCTCTTGCGGGCATAAAGACAGTCCCCAACTCGCTTATCCCCCTTAAAACAGGCGAACTCTCTTATATCACAGAAAGGATCGACCGCACCGCTAATGGCGACAAAATCCAGATGGAGGACATGTGCCAGTTGACCGGGAGGCTAACGGAGCATAAATACCATGGATCATACGAACAGGTGGCGGGCGCAGTAAAAAAGTATTCCACCAACCCGCTGTTTGACATTACAGAACTTCTCAAAGTACTCCTCTTCTCATTTATCACCGGGAACAACGACATGCATCTGAAAAACTTTTCACTCATCGAAAACGGTGAACTCATTGCCTTCTCGCCGGCTTATGACCTGCTTTGCACCAGGCTGGTCATACCTGAAAAAGATGACCCCGATGAAACAGCCCTGACCCTGAATGGTAAAAAACGAAAGCTGGTAAAAGAGGACTTCATGAAATTTTCAAAAAATGCCGGCCTTACGGAAAAGCAGTTTAACAATATATTTCAGGAGATTATAGAAGCAGAGCCCGTTATGACAGGTCGTGTGGAAAAAAGTTTTCTTCCGGAAAACCAGAAGTGTGAGTATAAAAACATTCTGGCAGAGCGTATTTACAATTTAAAAAGATAGGTCACCTGCAATTGCATCTTTTACTTTAGCAACCGGTAACAAAAACTGAGCAGCATAAGCCGGGCATTCAGCAGTTCCGGGTCCTTTTCGATAGCCATAAGAAAATATTTTTCTGCTTCCGTAGGCTTCCTTGCGCTGAACTCCTTCATACCGGACTGGTATAAATTAATTGCTTCTTCACTGCTTCCGCACGCGGAGAGTAACAATAATGATATCAATACAAGTTTATTCACTGTGCCTCCATCGGGGCAGCTTAATGCCCCTTCATGAGGTACTACGTAATGAGATTTGAAATGGTTAAAATTTTTCAGGGGTAAATGAAAAAAAATCAGGGTTGAATAGCATTAAAAGAAAAGGGTTGTTATCGGCACCTTGAATAATCAGAATTTTCAGAATACCGGCATTGGTAATTCTGATTTTTACCACAGTTGTGCCCTCGGGGAACATCCTGATGGTAATTTATAGGGGTTCCCGTGTATTGATAAAAGTAAAGCGGTTCAGAGATCTTTACTGATATTTGAACCGCCCTGACATGGATATTCCGTAATCCCGGGAATGCTGACTAAAAGATAGAATACTGCACTCCAATTGTTACGCAGTACGATTGAAAATATACCGAGCGCGTATAGCTGTAATCCCCTTCGGGAACATCCATTGTCAGGAAAGCATTGGCAGCTGCCGGATCAGGATGCGATGGATATGTAGGACTACTAGTCAAATACTCATCCATAATACTTAATGATGATTTTACTTTTTCATAAATATTAATATCACAGGAAATCTCTGCCATTAATGAAATATTTTCGGTTACAGAATATGAAGCGCCCAATCCCAGCCTGCCCAGTATTTTATTGTCTGAACCTGATATATCATATTTTACCCTCCTGAGGTGCTCAAAGCCTCCATTTTCATTATCATAACGGTAATACTGGCAGTCACCGCTGACGCTCTGCGTAGCATACCCTGCCCCGGCCAGAAAATAGGGGCTGACAACGCGTAGAGGGAAATACCACTTAACCTGTAAAAAAGCCTGGAAGGAGTCGATGCTGCTGTACATGGCCGCGGACTGTACATCAAAATCATAATCACCGGGATTGGGATAATTATACTTTGTGTAACTATAATAATCGCTTGAAGGGGATAGCACCTTCTGATACTCTCCGGTTATGCCCAGTTCAAAATTATCGGTGAACAGATAGCCGAATAAAAACCTGACGCCCGCCGTTTTTCCCGAAAAACTTTTATAATGATCCGCGTCCATATCAGGATTCACAAAAGGTACTGTTATCTCTGATATATTTCCGTAAAAAGGTGATATACCGATAAAGCACCTGTTCTTGGTATCCTCGACTTCCACTATTCTTTCAAGCTTGTAATTTTTACCAGCCATGTCATTGAGAACTTTCTTCGCAATATTTTTAGCTGCGACTTCAAATTTATCATTAATGTATTTCTGCCTGTACGAATACACAACCTCGGAGGTTTCCACATCAATAACGTATGCGGTAATCTGGTAAAACCTGCCGGATTCCGAAAGGTTTCCCGAAATGATGTACTGCGCCGCAAGCAGCCTGCCCATCTCGACTTTTTTATCATCATCAACAAGCCCGGTAGCCGAAAGTTCCTGTTCTTTAAGCAGACTTGCTATACGTTTCCGGTCTACTACAACTATACCGCCTGATGTTGTAAGTTCGCTTGAAATAATATCAGCGGCAGATACGCCGAGGCTTCTTGGCACATCGCTCACTGAAAAATCAAGAACAGCAACGCGGGACCCCTTTTTACGCTGTGCAGTCAGGTCACCTTCAAGTATTGATGCTGAAACAACGCCGGCAAGAAAAAGTATAAAAAATATCCGCTTCATTCTTTTACCTTCATAAGTTTTATCGATTATATGTGCAGAATGAACAGAATATCCTGAAAAACGCAAGTGATTATTTTTTCTCTTCACTATCTGAATTTTAATGTTTATAAATAATTTGTCCAACCAGTTCATCGGCTTCTTTACTTAATAATATCCTGATTTCCGGAATCAGGATATTATTAAGCCTCTTTCGAAATTCATGTGTAAACGGCCATGTGCGTCTCAATCAGGGTCATTGGTGTTACTTTCAGAAGAGTAAACTTGTTGACAATCAGCCATTCTTTATTAAAGAGGATTAGAAATTCTTCAACCTGGCCGGTAAAATGCCCGGGTTTAAAAAAATTAAATATAAAACAATCTGTGATTAAAATGAAATTTTTTGTAAACTCAACAGTGGATATACTCCTTCTACTCCTTTCATTTATTATACCTAAAAAAAATAATACATATCTTTTTGGCGCGGGTGACGGATCATCATTTAAAGGCAACCCGAAATATCTTTACCTGCATATGCTTCAGAACCGCAAGGATCTTTCTCCACTCTGGATAACAGGAAATATTTCAGTGTATAAAGAACTGCGTTCCAGGAACCTTCCTGTTGTTTTAAAAAACACCTTGAAGGGATTTGGCGCGATATTGAGAAGCAGATATCTTGTGATAGAGATTATGACGAAAGATATAATCTACGCCGGTTTTACGGCTCTGGGACGCTTTACCTTTATTCAGACATTTCACGGCATGCCTTTAAAAAAAATAGCAAATGACGCCAACCAGGGTATGAAAGGGATCGGCAGACTGAAAATCCGCTGTAATGAAAAAATTGTTGGATTAATTTCAGCGACTTTCAAAAGATCTGGTGCTATATCAATAATTGCTCATAAAAAATAATATTTATATTATTCAGATTTAATTCAAAGAGTATTTAATATATTTTTTATTTAAAAACCCATCTAACACTGCATTAATAAAAGTGTAAATATTTTTTAAATTTAATGTTATTAGCATTATCAATATCAAAATTCCACAATAAATGAGTGCATTAAATAAATAGATAAAATAATTTGTAACCATATATTTTTTTTCAAAAATTATCCTATTACGAATTGAATAATACATTACTTTTCTATTATTAGATTTTACTATTTTCATAAATCCAAAACCTTTATCATGATACCAGGAATCTTCAAGTTCATTAATGATACTTTTCTGTACCAGAAAAATATTCCCTCCTTTTTCCACAAGACGTCTTGAAAATTCATGATCATCAAAATACAGACAAAAATCTTCATCGGGATAACCAATTTGTTCAATTAGATTCATATGGAAAAACATACCTCCATAAGGAGCTACAGGCAGATTATTATTAAAAATATTATCAGTACTTTTTTTAAAAAATTTATTAAATATATTTTTGATGTGAAAAGTCCGAAACATATTATTAATTCCAATTAACAAATCTGGTCTGTTTTCAGTCACAGCTCTGAGATAATTCTTTCGTTGTACTCGAAAACAAACGAGAATTGTATTACCAGATTTCATTTCATCAATATTTTCATTCCAAAATTGAATTAATTCTGAAAGAGCATTTTTATCCGGCAAATTATCATCATCAAGAATCAAACAAAATGAATTTTTATTATTATTCATTATTTTCATTAATGATTCTTTTATTGCCCTTCCAGGACCTAAATTGTCATTATAAATAGTTAAATTTATTTTATCAGTTTCTTTTTCTAGTTGTTTAAGCTTACGTGAAGAATTTTCAATTGAAGAATTATCTGAAATATAAATTCTTTGAATGTGTGTTTGCTTTTCGGCCCAGTCAGTAACCTGTTTTACATAATTATATCTATCTGCATATGTAACAATAATTAGATTAATTTCTATCTTGTTCATAATTCGTCTCTCCGAGTATAATATTAATTATGCTTGAAAAAAATAAAATAACAATTTAAAAAAATCTATTTTTATCTTGTAAAAAAATCTAATATCTCAATTTAAATTAAATACGAGAGGATTGAACCAGTGCCTAAAAAAATTTTTATTTTTTTCCCAAAAGATTCTGAAGCTCTTTTTAACATTGAATCAAATCGGACTTTTGGAGGAGCTTCAGTACAGCTTTATAATATTGCAAAAGGTTTGAAAATTTACACAGATCTTGATGTTTATTCTTTAATACCCAATTATCCTAAGATTAATTTTAAAGATAATAAGCATTTTAAATTTTTGCGATTATTCAATGAAGATGACAATTCGATTTTGAAATTCTTTAAAACACATATAACTTTACATAAAAACAAACCCGATATAATTATCCAACGAGGATTAACAACATTCAGCTGTTTACTATCATTATATTGTAAAATTTTTCGGATTAGATTTATTTTTATGTATGCACATGATAATGAATCTCATGGAAGATTCCAGAAAAACAATAAAAGATGTTTTCTTTACAATCTAATATTATTCTCCAGCAGTCATCTTATAGTGCAAAATATATTTCAACTTAAAAACATTCCTGTAATTTTTTTATATAAAACAACTCAATTAAATTCTGTATATATAATCCCTAAAAAAGCAAATTTATCCACCAGAAGAAAAAGCATATTATGGGTTAGCCGTTTGGAACCATGGAAAGGTCCCGAGAAATTCATTTTACTTGCAAAAAAATTCCCAGGAACTATATTTTTAATGATAGCACCCGTCTTTCATCGCGAAAAAGAATACGGAGAAAATATAATTAAAGAAATAAAAAAAGTAAAAAATATTAAATATATTGATTTTGTACATTACAAAACAATAAATAGATATTTTAAAAAGTCGTTTCTGTTTGTTAACACTTCTGATTATGAAGGTTTTCCAAATACATTTATCCAGGCAACGATGAATGGAACCCCGGTTCTTTCTTTTAATGTAAATCCAAATAATATGTTAACAAAAAATGAAATTGGTTTTTTCTGCGAAAATGATCTAAATACAGCAGAAGCTTTTATTAAAACATTAATTAAATCTAATAAAATGCAAAGAAGAATTTCTAACAATTCTTATGAATATGCTTTGATGCATCATGATATTTCTGTGGTAATAAAGAAACTGGAAATATTATTATTAAAAACTACGTAACTACTCAGCTATTTTAACCGAGAAATTCAGATAAACATTTTCTCCGTTAAGAATAGTATGAATTGCATCAATGATATCAGTCTCCTTCTTTCTTGCAGCAGACAGAAAACTTCTTATACGACAGAACTCTTCAGCACCTGAGAATGACCGGGAAAGACCCGATATTTTCTGCTGAACTTTAATTATTCGTATATCTCTCACAGCAAGATTATTATCAAAAGGTATATCTACTCCATAAATGAAAGCAAGGGGTTCAGTTTGATAATTGCGAAGCCTTTCAAGCAGGCTTAAGATTTTTCCTTTTTTCTTCCGCCCGCATTTTAACTCAACATACACAACCTAATTTTATCAGGAGAATTGGACATTTCAAGGGGTCTTCCCTTTATGACCGTCCTGGCCTCCTGTTTTGATAACGTCAATATCTTTTCTTCACCTTTCGTTTCATGAGACATAGTTTTTATTATGCCTTTCAAATTAATAGTAAAAAAAATATCTGCTGCAAATTTATAGCTGAGTAGTTACTAAACTTCACTCCACATTTATGATTAACGTCACAACAATGCAAACAATCCTTTTACCTTAAAGCAATACCTTAAATGGTGAATTTGTAATATTGAAAGTATGCAATTACTTTTTTTTCTTGCAAATTGCAATCAAACCTTTGCATTCAGAAGGTTTTCCAATTGCTAAATTTCTTTTATAATAATTTTCAATAAAATTATAATATCGATAAATAGGTTTTATTCTATATTTCAGTGGATATAATAGATAACCAAAGTTTTTCAATAAATTAAATAGTCTTCTTTTGCTCCCAAGTTTTGCATAGCCAGTAACTGTTTCCACAGAAAAGTATGGCTCAAGTGTTCTTAAAATACTTTCTTCTGAAAAATGCTGATAATGCTTTTCATGAACGGGAACATTAATCGATGGTACGGAAATAATAATTTTTCCATTGGTTTTCAAATGTAAGGCCAAACTTGATAATATTTTTTCAATATCTTTTGGCATAATATGTTCAAGAGCTTCAATCAAAACAATATTATCATACTTTTTTTGTAATTTAAGTTTTGTAAGATCTTTTACCAAAAAAGGAATATTTGGATTAAATGCTTTCGCAAAAGATATCGCACGATCAGAAAAATCAACACCTGTTATATTTGCATCTTGTGATCTTAATTTCACTTCATAACAAAATCTTCCATCACCGCAACCTGCATCCAATATATAATTTTTTTTATCGATTTTTCCTAAATAATCGACGATCAAACTGATATAGCTTACATAGTCTGCGTGGTGAAAATATTTATAATCATCACATTTTATATCAAGATAGTGATATGGGAAAAAATATTCATCTTCTTGAATCTTTTTTTTTATGTTTTTCATTTTGAACTACACCATTTTATAATCAATATAATTATTTATACTACAAAAGTAATAAAACCTATAAACTAAATAAAAAACTGATAATCCTGTGATAAACAACAAGTATAAGATTAATTATTTTTGATTTAGTTGTTTGGTAATGCCTTCTTTTATTAATAAAATACTGACTATTTCCTCTACTATTTTCATTTTCTATTGTTAGAATTTTAAATTTATTTTTCCATGAAACATAATTAAAACTAAGCTGATCGCGTCTGCTAAAATTAATAATTTCACCCCACCAATCGTTCATCACCTTAATCACATGCTCATCATTATGCCTACGAATAAGGATGCATCCATCAATAAGGCCATTATTCTCTGGATAACCTTCAGCCCGATACCGGTTCAATTGTATACTTATTATATTATAATTGTCCTTTGCTTGCAATATACATGCTACACCTTCTTTATATATGCAATTTCTTGATGGATGTTTAAAACATAGAAACTTCGGTAAATTATATACTTTTATCAGTTTGCTTACATCTCCAATAATATCAACAGTTCCATCTATCCAAATACTATATTCATATTCTGGGAAGAATTTATGAGGAAGGATTTTCATTTCCTTTGCCTTGCGAACTTCATCAAGATTACTATCTGGAAAATTAATTATTTTCCAACATCCAGTATACTTTTGATTACTATCAGAAAAACAAACATAATCAAATGACTCATCTATGTAAGTAGGATCAATCAATTCATCATAATTACCGGAAATTGCAGTATATACTACTACTTTTTTTGAAAGATTCTTTACCATAACTATTAATAACAACTCTTCTTAATAAGATAAAAACATTTGAACCTCGAAGAAAGCAATCACTTTTTAACAATACATTAAAAAATGCACATTTACAAACTTAATGTAAATTCTGTTGAAATTATAATTTGACATCCTGCCGCAACCTGACAAAATTTGATTTTCAAAGGAAAAATACTCATGTCATCTGAAAATCACAAACGAATCCTTTTCATAAACACCATGTTTACTGTCTTCCAGACTGTCATAGACAAATTTCTCTTTTTTGCTATAAATATTCTGGTAGCAAGATATCTTGACACTTCACTCTTCGGAGAATACACCACATCACTTGCTTACGCGACGCTCTTTTCCACATTCGCCGATATAGGGATTAAATCCACACTGGTCAGGTCCATCAGCAAAGAGCGGCAGAATAAAGATGATCATATATTGAACGCATTCCTCCTCAAGACTATACTCGCGGTCATAGTCTATGCCGCCATGTCAGTCTCGCTTCTCTTTATGAATTATTCAGCGCATGTCATATACCTGGTACTGATCTTCGGATTTGTCCGCATAGGAAACGAATATATGAACCTTTTTTATGCAATATACTCTGCACAGGAGAGGTTCATTGTTCAATCGGTTAATAATACGTTATTCTCACTGGCACTGCTGGTATCAACAATAATTGTTATTCTTCTAAAGAAAAACGTCTATGCATTCGCATTTACAAGGCTTGCTATTGTTGTATTCTTCATACTGATACTGGCATTCTATACAATCAGAGAAGTCAAACTGAAGCCAAACTGGAAATCCATGAAGTCATTTTTACCGCAGGCTTATCATTTCGGTCTCTCCGCAATTTACGGGAACCTGTACCAGAGACTTAATATTGTTATCCTCTCATACATGCATGGAACCATATCCAGCGGATTTTTCTCAAACGCTTATATGATTTTCAGCACCCTTTTTTTTATACCGGGAAACATGAGCCGTGTATTGATCTCACACCTGTACCAGTATGACCACGAAAAAAATCCGGGCAAATTCCAGTTTGCCTTTGATGTTTATACAAAATTTTTGGATATCTTATCAATAGGCATCTCTCTGCCGATATTTATATTTTCTTCAGAAATTATTACTTTGATTTACGGAAAAAATTATTTACCGGCATCCGGGATACTTAAAATTACGGCTCTTGCGATTCCAATGCTGTTCAATATCTCAGGAATGATTCTTACATCAGTTGATAAACAGGATATAAGAACAAAGTGCCAGAAATACGCGCTCATAATAAATATAATTTCCAACCTTGTACTTATTAAATTTTTCGGCGGTGAAGGTGCGGCATACGCGACAGTGATAACCTATTTTTTCCTGAACCAGTTCTATAATTTATCACTCTTAAAACATATTAAAATCAAATTTCATTCCAGTATAAAAAATAAATGTTACATCTTAAGCATTGCAATTATTTTAGGGTTGATTGAACACTTATACCCTCTTCCATTTAATTTTATTATTTCATGCATGATTTTAGGATTTGCTTACTGCATTCTTGTTTATATTACTATCATTGCAAAAAAAGATCTGGATATAGCACGCGAAGTTTTTGGTAAAATTATACCCGTTAAAAAATATATTTTCTTCGGATAGTTAAATTACTTGCCCCCGTAATTCTTCTCAATCCACTTCCTATATTCCCCGCTCCTGACTCTGCTGATCCACTCATCATTCGCATGGTACCAGTCAATTGTCAGGTCAAGTCCCCTGTCAAAATCGCACGCCAGTTTCCAGCCCGGTTCATTTTTCAGCTTGTCGCAGTTAATGGCATACCTGCGGTCATGTCCCGGCCTGTCCTTTACGTAATCGATCAGGGCCTTGAAGTGATCTTTATCCTTACCAAGCTTCTCGGCCATCTTTTCACAGAGTACATTAACAAGTTTAATATTCTCCCACTCGTTCTCGCCGCCGATGTTGTAAGTTTCACCATCCCTGCCATTGTTTACCACGGCCCAGACCGCGCTGTTGTGGTCATCGACATACAGCCAGTCGCGGATGTTTTTACCGTCGCCGTATACGGGGAGTTTTTTTCCATCCTGGATATTCATAATCATTACAGGAATAAGTTTTTCAGGATAAAATAAAAGAAACCGCAAACTCTAACCGGTCAGGTTAAAACATTTTTTGAAAATTTTAGAATTCCCCGAACAGCCGGTTGTTGCCTCCGCAGATAATATCATCGACCATCAGATGATAACCTGTTTTAATCATGGATAGAAAACTCTGATCTTTAAGTGTTAGCTTATCAAGTAATACAAGAGGGAAAGTTTTAAGCCTGTATTCCAGTATATCATATTCAAAAATTTCTTTTTTACGGGAGGCTTCGGCAATGGTACCCCAGTTAAACTCTGTTAATGTCGAAAGCAGAAAAAGATCAAAAATATCCTTAGGTTCATCCCTCCCTATAACAGCGCTTAACTTATTGGCTAACATATTCATTGCATTATCAAGTATATATCCCTTCTCAGATTGTAATGTTTTGCCATAGTAAAAAGTTCTGTCATTTACAAAATCGACTTTAAGGATTTCATCAACTATTATACGCACAAAATCTTTTGAGTCTGCGACCTGCTCTATGGATATTTTATTTTCACCAAATATATTATACATCATTCTGATATTGTCCCTGAATAGATTATTATCAGAAGTAAAAAAGTCGAGGTCGTCAGAATATCTTTTTTCTGAATAAAACCTGTTAATGCATGTTCCGCCCGTTAGATAGAAGATGCTCTCTTCAGAAAAAATAATATCAAGAATTTTATCCTGAACACGATATAGTTCTTTATAATCTACCGGCTTAGCCATTTCAAACCTTTAATTTCAGAAAGTTCACCAAGTACATTAGCCCTTACAAGCTGTCTGCGCAGAGATGCACGCTCACCCTGCCTCTCGGGAATTTTTGACAGGAAAAACCGGACCTCGTTTTCATCAAATAACGCCCTGATATACTTAGAAGGATACCTGGAGTTATTCAGGATTTTTGTAAAAAGAAAAAGTCTGAACCTTTCATCACCTGAAGCCAGCTCTTTTTTTATATCATCCACTGAATAACTGTAATCACCCCAGAAACAGTCCCGGATTATTTCTTCGATTAAACCGCTATCTATATCATGTTCTACTGACAAATGGTTTCCTCTGGCTGATAATCAAAAATTTCTCGGTGTAAATTTTAATCAATATTTAATTATACACATTTTTACCCGACTTTGTCAATAATCTTCTGTTTACCTTTCCCCGTAATTCTTTTCAATCCACTTCCTGTACTCGCCACTCCTGACCCTGCTAATCCACTCATCGTTAGAAAGGTACCAGTCTATTGTAAGGTCAAGCCCCTTATCAAAATCAAAGCTCTGCTTCCAGCAAAGTTCCTCACCCATTCCATTCAATAAGCCATTTCCACAGGGGCATGACAATTATTTTTCTTTTATCTATTATAACAATATCTTCGATATCACCATTAATTAAAAAAGATTCATCAACACCAAGAGTCTCCATGGCCTCGAGAAGTCCGTTTATTTCTCTCCTGCGTGTGCTTTCAGCAGAAAAATCATTGCAGACATTTATTATAATTTTTTTATTATTTACTACAGTATAAAAATCAACTTCCTGTTTTTGTTTAAAATAAAATATCTCCCGTGTTAAACGACGTAAATGCAGAAAGACCAGGTTTTCAAAGATACGCCCCATATCGGGCGAAGCCGAGACTTCAAAAAGATACTTAAAGCCTGTATCAACCGAATAAATCTTTTTAGGATTACGGTTTTCTTCCTTAATTGAACTACGTAAAACAGGTACACTGAAAATTGTATATACGTCTTCCAGGTGAGAAAAATAATCGAACAGGGTCTCTTTGCCGATCCTGTGCCCCTGCGACTTGAAGTCATTATAAAGCCTGGTAAGACTTACAAGCGTGGATACATTTATAAAACAATATCTTATCAAAAATCTTAAAAATGAAGTATTCTGCACCCCGAATCTTTCAATGATATCCTTGTATATAATAAGGTCAATATAATCCGAAAGAATCCTGCGTTTAATTTCAGGAGCCTCGCCGATGAGCTCGGCAAATCCTCCATGTTTAATATATTCTTCAAAGGAATTTTTTATATAACTTAAAGATTTTGATGAATTAAGGTTTATATCAGTATTTGTGAACTTCAGGAACTCCCTGAATGACAGGGGAAATATTTCAAAAGTAATCGTACGCCCCCTGAGACTTGTTGATACTTCCGCTCCCTGCATTTTAGATGATGAACCGGTTATGTAGATTGAAACATTCAGTGTATCATATATCCGCCTTACAAACAGTTCCCAGTCGGGTACAGTGTGTATTTCATCAAGGAAAAGATATACCCGCTCATCTCTTTTTCCGGGAAACAGCTCGTAATACGCTTCAATAAGCAGATCAAGATCGCTCAATTTAAGCGGGAATATCCTGTCATCTTCAAAATTTATATATAAGATATTCTCCCGGCTTTCAGTTTCCCGGAGTCTATTAATCATGTCAAAATAAACCGATGTTTTTCCGCTTCGCCTTATTCCAGCGAGTGAAATAATCATTTTACTTCGAAGAGGTATATCGGTTTCACGGGGAATAATCCCGGTTATTGTTCTCTCAATAAAGTCGGTAATGATTTTTTTAAATATCTGCTTCATCCTATACTCGCAAACAGGTATAAAATAATAATTATTTATACCTGTTGTCAAGTATAAAAATGACTATTATTTTTACTCGAATTTTCACCTGCTCCCATAATTCTTCTTAATCCACTTACGGTACTCGCCGCTGCGGACCCTTCTAATCCCCTGATTATTTGCATGGTACCAGTCTATTGTAAATCCCGGGGCTATGTTAAAGTCAAAAATCCGGTTCCATTCACAGCTCATTCACTTTTAGTTTTTTTTAAAGCAAACCTTTATCTGTGCAGTACGCTTTTGTATTGTTATATATTTTTTTAAGCGTTGAATAGCCTTCCAGGGTCAGCTTAATGTTTTCTATTCTTTCATCAATATCTGAAGGGTACTCATGCGTTACATTATTTCTTATCTCCCTGAGCCGGTCCCATTCATCCGTTTTTTCTATTATATTCAGCTTTTCAAGATTATTTAAAACATCAATCATAGGTATTGAATAATCATCAATCTCTTTCAGCTCATAAAGCACGGTTTTAAAAAGTTTTGTCCCTATTTTATCCTGAATTTTTAAATAATTGAAGAGAAAACTGTTAACTATCCTCTGATTGGAATAATCACTAAAAAAAATCCGGTCAATATTACTCTCTCTTAAAATTTTAAAGTCTATGTCACAACTCTCAAAAAGTAAATCTAATATCGCAAAATCTTCCTTCAGCACCTGCATAAAAGCACTCCTGTAGTTTTAGCAATCTTATCGATGAGTCTGTTTTTGCCTCTGTCTATAACTACATCAATTTTCTGCTCATCTATGGCCTTTTTTAATAATACCTGAAAATCTACTTTTTTTGAAGCGAGATTATCCCCTGAATCCGGTATTATATAAAGATCTATATCCCCACCCCTCTTGCTGTCATCGACACGGCTTCCGAAGAGATATAGTTCACCATGTTCAAAAACCTTCGTGAACACTTCTCCAATTTTCTTTATTTCTTTTTCTTTTAATCGCATAAAAACTCTGCCATGCAGGTTATAAAATTCTGCTTTTAAAAAGCTTAAACTGAATGAATTTCACTGTCAACTAAAAGTCACAGAGAGATACAATAGCAGCGGGGATAATATTATAATCAGACTATCGATTTTCACCTGCTCCCGTAATTCTTCTCTATCCACTTCCTGTATTCACCACTGCGAACCCTGCTGATCCATTCATCATTCGTAAGATACCAGTCTATTGTTAGATCCAGCCCCTTATCAAAATCAAAGTTCTGCTTCCAGCCCAGTTCATTTTTCATCTTGTCGCAATTTATGGCATACCTGCGGTCATGGCCGGGTCTGTCCTTTACATAATCGATCAGGCCCTTGTAATGTTCTTTATCTTTGCCCATACGCGCGGTCATCTTTTCGCATAAAGTATTTACGCTTCCCAGAAACCGCCTTTATCAGGGCCAATACGCCTGAGCAACTGTTCTTTTTTAAGCTTTTCTATATCTCTCTTGATTGTTTTAGGATCAACTCCCAACATGCCCGCAAGTTCACTAATAGTCACTTTGTTATTTAATTTAATAATATCAAGTATTCTTAAAAACCTGTTTTCTGGGACATTTTCTGGGACATTTTCTGGGACATTTTCTGGGACATGTCTTACGTCTTCATTAGAACACATCTCAACTCTGAAAGCATCAGAAAAAAAGAATTCAACAATATTTCCATTTATTCTGCAAGCCTCATTAATTCTCTTTATACCAGTGCCTGCTTTCTCCATATACTCTGTTCTTGATAAAAGATCGGCTAAAAGCCTATTTCTGGGCTCGCTCCTCTTACCGAACTCCTCCTCCGGAAAAAGCAGTTCCCCTTTATTGACAATTACAATACGGGTTTTTAGTTTTTCTATAGCAACAGAATCACCAAGAAAGTAATCAAAATGAATAATGGAGTTAACTATTGCCTCCCTGTAAGCACTGGCCGGATATTCAGGGTATTCTTCCCTGGCAAGTTTCTTAATTTTATATTTAACAGGGACGCGTTCTGTTAAGTATTCTACAGCAAACTCAATATTACCTATAATACCCCTGTCGATCACCTTTTTATCCAGAATTTCCAGTCTGTTTTCATCTTTAAAATGTACGCACCTTATTTTTGAACTTATAATATATTTACCGGGTTCTTTCGCGAAAAAAAGAACCCCGGCATTTGTAAAACCGTCGCTGTTTAAAATCCTTAAATTTTTAAGAATTTCATCTCTTTTAAGATTGTATGATATTTTTGCCAGTTTAAGGTAATACTTTAATTTTTCATCATCAAAATCAGTCCACTCAAAATTTGAACAAATCTGTTCATCGAACCTGATTCTGCCGCTTTTTACCGCAAGCGTAAGTATTTCATCACGATGCATCTTTTGCGAATTCGCTCCAATACGCATAAAAAAGCCGCCCGAACATGAATAAGGCTTATTATTACCTTCTTTAATCCGAACCTCAAGAATGTTACCTTTTTCTTCAAGTATAACGCTTACAGGGGGATCACAGTTTCTGGCAATGTCCTGAATCTCTGATTTAATCTTATTGGATATTGGTATTCCTTTAACAACTCCATTATCTGCAATACCAAGATATATTGAACCTCCGGATGCATTCGCAAAAGCGACAACCTCCTTTGCTAAACTTTTATCAGCCGATTCCTTGAACTCTGTAAACTGCCCCTCGCCTGATTCCAGAATAAATTTCAGTTTATCTTTATCCAACCTAAACCTTTGTATTTTATAAAGTTGCTGTTACTATTAGGACTACAGGAATTTAATCCTTTACGGACATCTTACGCATAATGTAATTCCGACTATAATATTTCCTATTTACTTCAGTATTTACCTTTCCCCATAATTCTTCTCAATCCACTTCCTGTATTCCCCGCTTCTGACCCTGCCTATCCACTGATCATTCGCAAGGTACCAGTCTATTGTAAGGTCAAGTCCCCTGTCAAAGTCATACGCCTGTTTCCAGCCAAGTTCATTTTTCAGTTTGTCGCAGTTTATGGCATAACGTCTGTCATGCCCGGGCCTGTCCTTTACATAATCTATAAGGCTCTTGAAGTGATCCTTTTCTTTTCCAAGCCTGGCAGCCATCTTTTCGCAGAGAACATTAACAAGTTTTATGTTCTCCCACTCGTTCTCGCCGCCGATGTTGTAGGTCTCACCGTTCCTGCCTTTGTTTACCACAGCCCATACTGCGCTGTTGTGGTCATCTACATACAGCCAGTCGCGGATGTTCTTACCGTCGCCGTAAACTGGAAGTTTTTTGCCGTCCTTGATATTCATGATCATTACCGGTATCAGTTTTTCAGGGAACTGGTAGGGGCCGTAATTGTTTGAACAATTGGTCATGGTAACGGGAAGTCCGTAGGTATGATTATACGCCATGACTATATGGTCCGACGATGCTTTTGATGCTGAATAGGGGCTGCGCGGGTTATATGGCGTCGTCTCGAAAAAATAACCGGTGTCGCCAAGTGAACCGTAAACCTCATCGGTGCTCACATGGTGGAAGAGGACATCACTTCTTCCGCTCCACGCGCTGCGTGCCGATTCAAGCAGGTTGAATGTTCCCATGATGTTGGTATTCATGAACTCTGCGGGTCCATGAATAGACCTGTCCACATGTGATTCCGCCGCAAAGTGGATGATTGTATCAATGTCATATTTTTTTAAGGCTGCATCAACATCATCTTTGCTGCAAATATCCCCGTGCACAAAGAAATACCTGCTGCCGCCGAATGCCTTATCAATATCAGCAAGGCTTTCGGCATTGCCTGCATAGGTCAGTTTATCAAAATTTATTAATTTACCCTTAAAATCAGTTTTATCAAAAATATACCGGATAAAATTTGATCCGATAAATCCGGCCCCGCCGGTAACTAGAACGTTTTCAGGTTTGCGCATAGTTTTATATTCCTTCTACGGTCATTGCGAGGAGCGATAGCGACGTGGCAATCTGTTGAGGTAATATGTGCATATTTTCTCAACCAATACTGATATCCGAAACAGATTGCTTCACTCCCTGGCGGTCATTCGCAATGACATTATTTTTATTTCATAATAATGCACTACAAAAAAAATCTCTATTTACTGATTAACTTTATATATCCCTCAAGAGTCTCCTTCCAATTCCTGGGCCTGTAACCGAAAACTTTATCCAGCTTGTCCTTTATCATATATGAATATGCAGGCCGCTTTGCCTTTTGCGGATACTTTGATGAATCAACCGGATTTATCTTCACTGCTCTTTGAGTCAAACCGTATTTAACTGCAAGCCTGTATATCTCTGAAGCGAACTCATGCCAGTTTGTCATCCCTTCACCTGAAAAATGGTATATGCCGTATTGTTCTGAATCTGACTGTATAAGCCTGACAATAAAATCAGCAAGCTCACCTGTATACGTGGGGCTGCCGGACTGGTAATCCACAACATTAAGTTCATCCCTCTGCCCGAAGAGGCTCAGCATTGTATGGACAAAATTTTTACCATACGGGCCGTAAAGCCATGATATTCTGAATATGAAGAAATTATTATAAATTGACGAAAGGAATCTTTCACCTTCAAGCTTGCTCGCGCCATAGACTCCTTCCGGACCTGTGGCATCATTCTCGGTAAACCCGCCCGGTTTGTTCCCGGGGAAGATGTAGTCAGTGGAAAAATGGATTATCTTTGTGCCGCTGCCTTTGCAGGCTTCGGCAATATTCCGTATTCCTTCAGCGTTTACGGCAAATGCTTTATCCTTTTCATCCTCTGCAAGGTCAACTGCTGTATAGGCAGAACAGTTCACAATCCAGCTGAAACGGTTCTTCCTGACGAATTCTGATACAGCACCGCTTTCTGTGATGTCAAGGTCAATGTCAGTGGAGATGTAACCGATTCCTGCAGCGGTGCATTTTTCAGCAATATGCCTTCCCAGCATACCGCTGCCTCCAGGTATCCAAACCATCAGAAAACCTCTGCGTCTTTCAGTAATGGAAGTAAAAGATCTTTGTCGGAGAGTAAAGGATTTGCAACAGGCCATTTAATCGCAAGCTCAGGGTCATTCCAGATTATTCCCGCATCGTGCTGTGGCGAGTATTCATTTGAGCATTTGTACATAAGCTGGACTTCATCTGTTAATGCGATAAAACCATGGGCAAAACCTTCAGGTATAAAAACCATCTTTTTGTTTTCAGCGGAAAGCTCAACGGCTATCCATTTTTTATATGTGGAGGAATTTTTCCTTATATCAACCGCAACATCCCAGACGCTCCCCTTAACTACTCTTACAAGTTTTGCCTGGGCAAATGGCGGTTTCTGGTAATGCAGACCGCGAAGAACTCCCCTTGACGAGAGCGAGTGGTTGTCCTGCCTGAATTCCACATCAATTCCATTATTGATAAAATCAGTTTTTTTATATGATTCAAGGAAAAATCCCCTGTCATCTCCAAAAACCCGTGGTTCGACAATTACAGGTCCCGATATTTCGCATTTATTAAAAACAAAAGGCATAGATAACTCCATTGATCCGTAAATTAAAATGACATAAAATTCTAAGCTATTTCCGGATTATTGGGGAATCATTGGTATAATTAGAGACAACTTTAGACCGGTATTCTCCAGCCCCCTGTCCCCCGGAGGGGGCACGTATCCAGAATTTTTCAAATGATAAATATTTTTAATCCTTTTACAAACATGTTCTATACTATTAAAACGCTTCTTGATAACTCAGCAAAATAAAATATTATTTATATTCCTGTTCCTTGAATCATTAATTGTTTCCATTTACGTGCCCCCTTTGGGGGACAGGGGGAAATCAGCGATGTTGCCGGTTTTCCAAAAATTCCGGATTGAACATCATATTTTTCTCAATTTTTTTCCAGTATATCAATAAGGTATTGGCCATAACCGGACTTCATCAGCGGTTCTGCAAGTTTCCGCAGCCGGCCAGCATCAATATATCCCATTAAATAGGCTATCTCTTCAATGCATGATATTTTATTGGCCTGCCTGTCCTCTATTATTTTAACAAATGTTGATGCTTCATGCATCGATTCATGTGTTCCTGTATCAAGCCAGGCGTAACCGCGCCCCATGTTCTGAACATTAAGTTTACCTCGTTCAAGATACTCTTTATTAACATCTGTTATCTCGATCTCGCCCCTTGGTGAAGGCTTTAAATTCTTTGCTATGTCAACAACATCGTTGTTGTAAAAATAAAGGCCGACAACAGCATAGTTGGATTTTGGTTTATCCGGCTTCTCCTCTATTGATATGGCTTTCCCTTTTTCATCAAATTCAACAACACCATACCTTTCGGGATCATTTACATAATAGCCGAACACAGTTGCGCCATCCTCGTATTTAACCGCATTGCGGAGAAGCTCACTTAATCCGTTGCCGTAAAAGATATTATCACCAAGTATAAGGCATACTCTGTCCTTGCCGATAAAATCCGCTCCGACAATAAACGCATCTGCAAGCCCCCGTGGTTTATCCTGTACTGCGTAACTCAGGGATATACCGAACTGATTTCCGTCGCCAAGAACCCTTTTGAAAACCGGGGTATCTTCGGGCGTAGATATGATTAGAATATCTTTTATACCTGCAAGCATAAGTGTTGATAAAGGGTAGTATATCATTGGCTTGTCATAAACAGGCAGAAGCTGCTTGCATACGACCTGTGTTACAGGATAAAGTCTTGTACCGGTACCCCCGGCGAGGATTATGCCTTTCATAAGAACCTCGTGTTTGTTAAATAATCTGAGTCAGATTCACATATCAAAAATATCAAGCAATCTTGTATCAAGTGAAATAAAATCAGAAGTATTTCTTGTAACAATCTGCAGATCATAAACCTGGGCAGTCGAAACAATGATATTATCCGGAACTTTAATTTTTCTTTCTTTTCTATTCTTTATGCATTGAAAAGCTATTTCCCTGTTCGTATCAATAATAGTAAAACTCTCCAATAATTCCTTTATCCTGTTTTCTTCCTCAGGCGTTAACTCAAATGATAGTACTTCAATATATGTAATTCTGGAAATGGCGCATTTCTCACTGTTTTCAGCAATAAATTCAGTCGCAATATTTTCACCATTAAGATGATATATAAGTATATTCGAATCCAGAAGAAATTTCACGATCTTCCTTCCCACTCAGAACGCATGTCCCGTTGCCAGACAACCGGGTCAATACTTCTATTTTTCAAAATCCCCGAGGTCTTTTTTATTATATCAACGTCTTTGTTTAATGGTTCGCTGAGTGATTCACTGTCAATAGGAAGAACTAAAATTTCGATTGTTTTGTTTATATACTCTCCCGGAATTTTAAGAATATATTCCCTCTCTCTGGGTATTATAATTTCTCTCAGCATTTCATTCTCCTTTTACAGTTCATAATTTCTACAGCCAGGCTGCTGATATTTGCTTTTCAAAAACTGTCAATGTCTTATATCCCACTCAACCATCATCTGCACCAGTTCATTAAACCTGACCTTTGGTGTCCAGCCCAGCTTACTCTTTGCCTTTGACGAATCACCTATGAGCAGGTCAACCTCCGCAGGCCTGTAAAACTCCGGTGAAACCTCGACCATAACTTTACCGGTTTTACCATCAATACCCTTTTCCGCGCTGCCCTCACCCTGCCACTTTACAGCTATATCAATATGCCTGAACGCTTCCTCGACAAATTCCCGTATTGAATGAGTCTCACCTGTCGAGAGAACATAATCATCAGCCTCTTCCTGCTGAAGCATAAGCCTCATCCCATCAACATAATCGCCCGCGAATCCCCAGTCACGCCTGGAATCAAGGTTTCCCAGAACAACCTTATCCTGTCTGCCCTTTTTTATCGCTGCAACAGCACGTGTTATTTTCTTTGTCACAAACTCGAGGCCGCGCAGGGGACTTTCATGGTTGAACAGGATACCGCTGCACGCGAACATATTATACGATTCCCTGTAGTTCACAGTTGCCCAGTGTGCATAAAGTTTTGCCACACCGTACGGGCTGCGGGGATGGAAAGGTGTATCCTCGTTCTGCGGAACACCCCTGACTTTTCCAAACATCTCACTTGTAGAGGCCTGGTAGAATTTAATGCCGGGATTAACCAGCCGTAAAACCTCAAGAAGCCTGATCACTCCCATGGCATTTATATCAGAAGTTATGATGGGCTGCTCAAATGAGGTTCCCACAAAACTCTGCGCTGCAAGGTTATATACCTCGTCAGGTTTAATCTTTTCTATTGTCCGCAAAATGTTGGTAAGTTCAAGGAGGTCCATATATAAAAGTTTTATATCATTGAATATACCGAATTCATTCAGACGCCAGAATGTCGTATCACCGCTTCTCCTGTCTGCGCCGTAAACCTCGTATCCTTTTTCAAGCAGGTTCTTTGCAAGGTACGCGCCGTCCTGCCCCCGGATACCTGTAATTATTGCCCTTTTTGTCATTAAAATGTCCTGGATTATATGATAGTGCTGTTTTATTATCTACGCTGTAATTAATGCGGATAAGAACGATTTTAGCGGGATTTGCTCCATGTCAAGCTGTTTATTGGTCATCTTTAAATCAGAACAGGTCTTATAATGCATACTTTAAAAAAGATAAACAATAGCATTTCAAGATTAATTTAGTCCTGTCATTACGAAACCCGGCCTTCGCCGGGGCAGGCTCCGTGAAGCAATCTGTTCCGGCAGGAATGTCTTTAATCTGACAAATTGGCCGTTTCATAAACAGACTGCCACGACGGCAGCCTGCAAGCACGAAACAGGCCGCTCGCGGACATCCGTGTCCTACGCGGCATCACTACATCCTGTAGAAGCGATGTTTCTACAATGCTTGCCTGCATGCCTCGCAGTGACGTTAAGTGTACTTAATAAATCGTTAACTGCTACGAAACTGCAAAATAGAATAATCTACAGTACAGCCTCATAGTATTCACAATTAACTGATTGTAAAAGTTATGACATTATTATTTTTTACATACTTATATCTTAAAAATCTTTTTAATGTCATCAACCTTGTCTGTCTTTTCCCAGGGAAATATTTCCCGTCCGAAATGACCATAGGCCGCAGTATCCTGGTAGCACCATCCTGACGGATTCAGGAGTCCCAGTGATTTTATGAGCTTCGCCGGACGGAAGTTGAAGATCTCTTCTGATTCAAGAAATCTCTGGATCTTTTCTTCATCCACCTTTGCTGTTCCGAAAGTGCTTACATTTATGCTCATGGGCTTGGCAATACCTATGGCATATGCAACCTGAATTTCGCATTTATCAGCCAGTCCTGCTGCGACAATATTCTTTGCTGCGTATCTTCCATAATAAGCGGCTGACCTGTCGACCTTGGACGGGTCTTTACCTGAAAAAGCGCCGCCGCCATGGCATCCCACTCCGCCGTATGAGTCTACAATTATCTTGCGCCCGGTCAGCCCTGCATCTCCATGGGGGCCGCCTATTACGAAACGCCCCGTGGGATTTATATAATATTGAGTCTTCTCATTAATTAGTCCTGTATAAGAAAGGGTATCCTTAACCACTTCAATTATGTCCGCTCTTATTTTTTCAAGGGGGACTTCATCCGTCTGGTGTGAAATTACAACTGCGGTTATTTCAGCCGGTATTCCCTTGATGTATCGCACCGATACCTGGGACTTGGCATCAGGGCGAAGATACGGGATTTCTTTACTTTTGCGGATAGCCTGGAGCCGGTCAAGAAGTTTGTGACTGTAAAGAATAGGCGCTGGCATAAGTTCAGGAGTTGCTTTTGAAGCATAACCGAACATCATACCCTGGTCACCAGCACCCTGCTCATGCGCATCCGATTCATCAACACCCATGGCGATGTCCGCAGACTGGCCGTGGATTCTGCAGAGGTACTCGAAGGTGCTGCTGCAGAATTCGTATTCAGGTTTATCATACCCGATTTTTTTTACTACATCGCGCGCTATCTTTTCAGGATCTATCTTATTCCATTGTGAACATGTAATTTCACCAATGTTAAGGACAAAGTTGGTAGAGGCAGCCGTCTCGCAGGCAACACGGCTCTTAGGGTCAAGTTTTATGCATGCATCGAGTATCGCATCCGATACCTGGTCACAGATCTTATCAGGATGTCCCTCACTAACAGATTCGGAAGTGAAAACATGATTTACGTTTAACTTGCTCATTTATTTCCTCGAATATATAATTGTATACTTTATGTAATTTTTTTTAATTCTATATCAATGTCAAGTTTTTAACAGGTAATCCGCATCCCCTGAAGCCGCATAAATGAACATTTTCATAAAAAATGCCGCCGACAAACATCTATTAATCTGCTATTTCCCCTTACTTCACCCCGTAGTACTCCCTGTACCATGAAACAAAGCGTTTCAATCCTTCATTTACAGGAGTTGACGGCCTGTATCCCGTATCCGCAGCCAGGTCGTCAACATCAGCGTATGTCGCGTAAACATCACCCGGCTGCATGGGCAGAAAATTCTTCTTCGCCTCGATGCCCAGTTCATGTTCCAATACCTTTATAAAATCGAGCAGCTTTACCGGCCTGTTGTTCCCTATGTTGTATATTTTGTACGGGGCTTTTGAGCTTCCGGGATCAGGCGACATTCCGTTCCATGAACTGTTCCCCGACGGGACACGGTCAATCACCCTCACGACTCCTTCCACTATATCATCGATATATGTGAAGTCACGCATCATGTCTCCGTTGTTGTAAACGTCGATCGCCTTCCCCTCTGCTATTGACCTTGTAAATTTGAAGTAGGCCATATCGGGCCTGCCCCACGGACCGTAAACGGTAAAGAACCTGAGACCGGTAACAGGCATCCTGTACAGGTGACTGTACGCGTGCGCCATGAGTTCGTTGCTCTTCTTGGTCGCGGCGTACAGGCTCACAGGGTGATCCACGTTGTCAGAGGTCGAGAAGGGCATCTTCTCGTTAAGCCCGTAGACAGATGAACTGCTGGCGAACACAAGGTGTTCAATACCGTGTTCCCTGCATGGTTCAAGTATGTTCATGAATCCTGTTATGTTCGATTCTGTATATGCCCGGGGATTCTCCAGTGAGTAACGCACTCCAGCCTGTGCTGCCAGGTGGCATACCCTGTCGAAACCCTGTTTCATGAATAGCGAGTCCATTCCCTCGCGGTCTTCAAGTTTAAGCTGTATGAACGAGTAGCCCGGATACAAATCGCTGCGCGTAATGCTTCCGTATTCAACATCTTCACGGTCAATCCCGGCCTGTGCAAGCCGCGCGTATTTAAGTTCAGGATCATAGTAGTCGTTTATCGAATCGAGCCCCACGACCTGGTGCCCCTTTTCGAGCAGCGCCTTAACGGTATAGGACCCTATGAATCCCGCTGTACCTGTAACAAGTATTTTCATTAATGTTTATTCCTGTATCTGTTTTAAACTCTCTTCATTTCTTTGCGTCTTGGCGCAAGGGTTTTTATTTCAAGTGTTTCGTCAATTTCTTTGTTAATAAATGAATCTATAGCATTTTAAGATTGAATTTATATATATCACGTCACTGCGAGGCATGAAATGCCGTGGCAGTCTGTTTTCGGAAAAACTATTTTATTATATCATACCCATTCCTGCCTGAACAGATTGCTTCTCTTCGCTCGCAATGACTGTGTCCTGATAATTTTATTAATAGCTACAATACGATAATACCTAAAAGCTATTTCTTCTTTGCGTTTTTTGTATCTTCGTACCTTTGCGAGAGCCCGGTTTAATATCCTGATTTCATTAGTTAATTCGTATATAAACCGTTCAGAGTCAACCAGATTTTTACTGAATTATCCCCAGGTCATGGCCGCACTGTTTGCACCTCCCCCCCTTCAGTTCCTTGATCACGGTGTTATACCCGCTCCTGCTTATAACAACAGTATTGCAGGAGGGGCATACAGTGTCACTTCTTGATTGAGATGGCGTTATATTCCCGGTATAAACATGGTCAAGTATGTCCGCGCCCGCCTCCCATATCTCGTCTAAAAACTCAATGCTAGTGGGCTCCCTGTCATACTTGTATGCAGGGTGATACCTTGACAGGTGCCACGGTATGCGCTTGTCCACAGATGCTATAAATTCGGCCAGGCTTATCATCTCATCAAGACTGTCGTTTATACCCGGTACAACAAGTGTCGTAACCTCAACGTGGCATCCCATGTCGTGTGAAATCTTAATCGTCTCCTTGATAGTTTCAAGGTCCCCTTTGTGCACCTTCCTGTACTTATCAGCATCATAGCATTTAAGATCTATATTCATGGCGTCTATGAGTCCCGCTATCCCTTCAAGAGGCTCCCTGTTTATACAGCCGTTTGTAACAAGGACATTTTTAAGTCCATGCTCACGTACCAGAGGCGCAGTATCAGCAACAAATTCATACCATACAGTTGGTTCCGAATAAGTGTATGCCACGCCTATTGATCCTGCTGACGTGGCCATTTTCACTATCTCTTCCGGTGTACGGTAACGGGCCATGGCATCAGGATCCTGTGATATTGTCCAGTTCTGGCAGTAGGGGCATTTAAGGTTGCACCCCCTTGTCCCGATGGAGAATATTTCAGTCCCGGGATAGAAGTGGTAGAGCGGTTTTTTTTCTATGGGGTCCATGGCCATTGATGTGACCTGCCCGTAATTTTCGCTGTAGAGTGTGCCCCTGATATTCCGCCTTACCTGGCAGATCCCGGTTTTACCTTCATGTATTTTACAGTTATGGGGGCAGAGCCTGCAGATGACTGTTCCATTATCCCTTGCGTAGAACATCGCCTCTTTCTGCTGCATACCATCCTCCGGGTGTTTCCTTCTTGACTATAATTGTAACTGTTTCATGATGCAGGAGCAACAATTATTATTGCCCGGGGTGTGAATATGGATATACTTCTGATTGCTGTAATAGGTCTTGCGGGGGGTGTTGCAAGCGGGCTCCTTGGGATAGGGGGCGCTGTAATAATGATACCAGCGCTTGTATTCATCGCAGGTTTCGACCAGCAGACAGCACAGGGCACCACCCTCTGCGCCATGGTCCCGCCGATCGGAATTCTTGCCGCTTTTGAATACTACAGGGCAGGATACGCGGACATAAAAACAGCAGCCATTATAGCCGCTGTTTTTATTATCGGTGCTTATGCGGGGAGTAAGCTCGCAGTAAGGCTGCACCCTGTCATGCTTAAACGAATATTCGGTTTTGTCCTGCTCTATATCTCGGTCAGGATGATCGCGGGCAAATAGTCCTACGCTGTGGTCTCTGCTGCAGCAGTCACTGCTGTCTCCGCAGCGGCCTCCCCTGCCTCGTCACCCTTACCCTTCTTCTTCTCATAGGGCTTTATCATTTCACACTTCCCCTCGAACACAACGCCGTCTGAAATAACCAGTTTTTTTGTCCTTATATTACCATAGAGCTTCCCGTTTGTGTGGATCTCAAGCCTGTTCACTGCCTCCACATTGCCGTAAACAGTCCCCTTTACAATAACTGTATCCGCTTTGATATTAGCCTTTATCACTGCCTCTTCGCCTATAACAAGGTAACTGCCCGATGAAATCTCACCTTCGAATTTACCGTTTATCTGCAGGGACTTTTTAAACGAAAGGTCGCCGTAAAACTCTGTGTTCTTGTTGAAAACCGTGGTTATCATCCCTATGTCATACACGGGATTCTTGTTGACCTGAATTACTTTCTTTGCCATTTGCCGTTACCTGTATTTTTTGTGTGGTGTTGATACGCCAGTGCTATTTAGTTGTCATTGTTGTTACGCCGTCCCAGTCATCATCCGGCGGTGTAGCCTTGAAGGCCTTTGCCCTTTCAAGGTAAAGTTCTGAAGGGCCGTCTTCAGGTACAACCTTGAGCGCCATTTCGAAATATTTGATGGCATCATCCCACTTCCTCTGCTTGTACGCGGCAAGACCCTGGTTGTAGTATGTTAAAAGTTCCTCTTTCTCCTTTGAGATCATACGCCCTCCGGAAACATTGTTTACTGCCACTAAAATATCTTTTTAATAATTTCTTTCAACAATAAAATTTATAATATCGCGAATAATATTAAGGTGAATGCTATCAGGAAAAACCGAGAGCCTTTCCCGGGCAATGCCTGCAAATTTTTTAGCCGCTGCAACTGAATACTCAAAGGCGCCGGATTTATGTACAAGGTTCCTGACATCATTCCAGTCTGCTGAATCAGGGTCTGCGGCAAACCGGACAAGCGCTTCTTTTTCGGATACAGTTCCGTTTTGAAGTATATATATGAAGGGAAGCGTTATCTTCCCGTCCTTAAAGTCATTGCCGACATCCTTGCCCGTGACATCGCTGCTGTCGGAAAAATCGAATGTGTCATCAATAATCTGGAAGGCATAGCCCATGTTGAGACCCGTATCGTGCAGGGCAATGCAGTCTTCCTCGCTGTATCCGGACTTGAGTCCGCCTATACGGCAGCTCGCTGCCATCAGCCGGGCAGTCTTTCTTTCAATAATCGCGTAATAACGTTCCTCTGTTATACGGTCAATATTCGAATACTCTATCTGGTAGAGTTCCCCCTTGACCATCTCCTTGGTTGCGCCCGCAATCGCATCAAGTATCCTGCTGTCATTGTCCCTGACCGCTATGTTCACTGCTGCAGAATACATATAGTCCCCGGCAAGCACCGCGACCTTGTCACCATACTTTCCCGGCACTGATATATTGCCGCGCCTCATGAATGATTTGTCTATTATATCGTCGTGAACAAGCGATGCCGCGTGAATAATCTCGACTGCTGCCGCAAGGTCAACAGCGCCATCAGGTATCGGCGCACGCAGTCCGGATGACAGCAGCACAAGCGATGCCCTTATCTTTTTCCCGCCTGCAGAAAAAAGGTGCATCACGCTGTTGTCAATCAGAGGGATTCCTGTTTCAAGGTAGGCTGCTATACTTTTATCAACCTGTTCCAGCCTGGGAAAAATCGGAGCAAGTATTGTTTTAATATCCGGGCTCATGGCTGATCAGTCAAAAGTCCCCAGGCATTCACGTCTTGACTCGAATATTTCGAACACCTTGTCGAGCATTGTGGTCTCAAAAAGTTTAAGCAGGTTATCGCTTGCTATTATCAGCTTGATATCACCTTCGTTTTCCCTGATCTTCCGCTTGATAGCCACAAGAACACCAAGGGCGGAACTGCATACGTGCTTCACGCCTATCATATCGATACAGATGCTCACTTTCCCGTCATCGAGACACTCATTCAGAAGAGCCTCGAGCTCTTCTGATTCATTCTGGTCTATACGTCCCTGGAGGACAATAAGTTCGTAGTTTTCATTGGAGATTCTTTCCATTTCAAGCTCCGTCATATTCATTTATATTTTAATTTTTATCCGGATCCGCCCTGGCCACTGTTATTGAATAAACCGCAGAAGCGCCGCACCGGAGCAGCTGTCTTGAGCATTCGTTTATTGTGGAACCGGTGGTAAAAACATCATCAACAAGCAGGATTGTCCTGCCCGTAAACTTTATTATATCACATGCTTTATATCTGTCAATTACATTAATATACCTATCCACCCTGCCCAGCCCCCGCTGTGACCTGTATCCGCTGCGCTCCATTAAAACCCGGACATATGGTATACCCAGGTTCCTTCCGATTGCCCGCGCGATCAGGGCTGACTGGTTGTATCCCCTCTCGGCCTGTTTACGCCTGCTCATTGGCACGAATGTGATAAGGTCAGGCTTTACGGGCAGACCGGCCGCAGCCCTGGCCATTTCCGGGATAAAATTCATGTATGCATTGCGCAGGGAGTGAAATTTCAGGCCATGCAGCAGTTTCTTCACGCTCCCGTCATATTCATAAACCGGTATATTCCCTTTAACGAAGACCTTTCTGCTCCGACAAATTGTGCAGTTTCCTGAATCCAGCAGACCGCCGCATACAGCACAGCTGTTTTCTGCAGGCCTGATATCGCTGCGGCATCCTGGACAAATGTGATAATCCGCGCTCCTGACCCATTTCCCGCAGTTTACACAGGAACAGGGAAAAACAAGATCTAAAACTACTTTCAGCATTTTTAGCATAAAATCAACCTCATATCGTGATTCCGGGATACCTTTAATCATTAAATTCCGGTTGTCACAGGTGTCATTACCGGGAAGGCGGTAATCCACAACAAAACAGATATAACTGTTAACGATTGGATCCCCGCATGCGCGGGGATGACCGGTATTTCTTTCCGTAAATTTAATTCAACCTGATCCTCATATTATATACGTTTTCAGTATTTTGGTTGACTCAAAAATACTTCATTTTATATCATATTTTTCAGGAAGAGCCTGCTAAAATATGAATTTCTTTCATTTCCGGCTATTACGGTCAGTTTTTTACCGGGAACCGGCGCAAATGATTAAGGATTATTAAATCCCGCAGCTTTTTTACGGAGTATTTAAATGATAGATACAAAACTGCTTGAAATACTTGCCTGCCCCGCATGCAGGGGGGACGTTGAATATGACGCCCGCAATGAAAAGATTATCTGCACACAGTGCGGTTTAAAATACCCGGTTAAAGAGGGTATCCCCGTCATGCTTGTAGATGAAGCGGAAAAACCCGCAAAGTGACAGATAGATAATTTTCCACCAGTACCAATATCTTTTTATAATTAACAAGAGGATCAGATATGCTCGAAGCCAAAAACAATTTTACCAGATATGCCGGATATTTTCTTATAGCTTTTTTCCTGATGATAATCATTCTTTCTTTCGGACTTCCTGACCTTGGCCTGAACTGCGGCGAGGACCCGTACACGAAGGTCAACATTAATGGACAGAAATTCAATCCCGTTGAATACTACAAGTACCAGAGAATGGTAATGGGATCGTCCGCTAAAAATGAACAGATGAATGAATATTTCTTCCAGAGTTTTGTACGTGAAGTGCTCGTACAGCAGAAGGCCGATGACGAGGGGATCGAATTCAGCGACCAGAGGCTGTCGGATATCATAAAAAAGTCCCCTGAATACACGAATCCCTCGACAGGGAAATTTGATTCTGCTTATTTCCAGATGATGCTGAACGGGAACAACATGACGCTCCCTGAATTTGAAAAGATTTTCCGCAGAAACGCATCGCAGGAAGAACTCTACTTCTACATACGGAGGGGAAACGCCGTACCGTCTGACGAGGTGAAATTCAGCAATTTTATCAGCGGAACAAAAATCCAGATAAAATACGCATTCCTTTCAAACGTTGACCTGAAAAAGCGCTATGAAAAAGAAGTGGCCGTGACAGATGCAGAGATCGACAGTGAAATAGCATCGCAGAAAGTTAAAATTTCAGATCCCGGTTCAGACAGGGAACGCATCAGGAAACAGCTTGAAGGTAAAAAACTGGACAAACTTAAAAATGATATAATCGAAAAAATCAATGCCATTGCATCATCAAACGGTTCTTTTGATGCAGCAGCAGCCATACTTAATGGAAAAGTTGAAAAATCCGCACCATTTAAACTCGGCGAGGATATCAAGTCTGAAGGAAAAGAGCCTAAAAGCCTTGGTGCAATCAGCGGCTCAGGCATATTTGCAGACAGGCTCCTCGTTATGGGTAACAATGTGACCTCCCCTGTAATAAACAGTGTTGCAGGACTCTATATATTCACACCTGTACTCAAGGAATTGCCCGCAGGAGTTTCTGATGAAACTGTCCAGGCAAAGACTCGCGAGGAGCTCACATCGACCAGCTTAAATACAATTATAAGAAATGTACTTCTCGACCTGATACAGGGCTCAAAAATTACAAAAAGTTCCAAAAACTGATTGCTATTAAATAATTGTTTGAATACTATATACATGAAACCAGTATAGGAGTTTTATCCTGATGAGTATAAATGCAGAATACATTAATCCTTTTTTAGAAGCAGCAAGTGTCGTATTCAAGTCGATTCTTAACGTGGATCTAAGGAGGGGGAAGCTCATTATCAAGGAAAATCCTTTACCCTCCCAGGACGTTGCCATAATCATCGGCATAACAGGCGGCGTTACCGGGGAAATAGTCTACAGCATGAGTTACCCCATGGTGCAGAAAATTGCAGCGGCTCTTATGCCCGGGCTTTCAGAAGAACAAATGATGAATGAGTACAAGGACATTGTGGGTGAACTGGCAAACATGATAACAGGTAACGCCATGAACCTCTTTGCCTCAAGTGGAAAGGTGATAGACATGACCACACCTACAGTTATTGACGGTAAAAATTTCAACATTACCATGATCAAACAGACTACACTGGGAATCACACTCTACAGTCCCATGGGCCAGCTGGAGATGAACATAGCTCTTAAATAGATTATGACTGAAAACATCCGTAACAGGGATATAAAAAAAACCTCCGCTAAACAGGAGGTTTTTTTTATTCCGGTTATCCACCGGCCTAAACCAGGCTGGATGCCGCGGTGCAGTCCGATTCATTGATCACAAAGTCACCAAAAACAGACGGGGCCTTCTCCTGCATGATTTTAAGCATCTCCATGCAGACGCGCCTTATCTCCCACTGGGCGCTTTTGTCGAGCCTTAAATTAAACACGGAGCGGAGTTCCCTGAAGTTCGCACTGAATACTATCTGGCTCTCAAGTGCATTGGGAAGTATGAACCTGGCGTCCTCTTTTTTTATTCCCAGTTTCCGAAGCTTCATATAGGCCTGGCGGGTCATCTCCATGTGTTCCCGGTAAACAGCGAGCGCCTTTTCATCGGTATTTATGTCATCAGGAATGATATAGTTGAATTCGGCCTCGTCAACATACCTCTGGGACTGCTGAGAATAACTGGCAATCCTGTGGCGAACAAGCTGGTGCGTGAACGCCCTTGATGCGCCGAGTATCCTGAATGAGGCCGTTGCATGTTCAAGTATCGAATGGTGACCGCGCTTAATAGCACTGCGTATGAAGTTTTTTTCGCTCTCGTCGGTCATTTTTGAAAGTGAAAGGTAGCAGGTACGCCCCGCCTCCTCAATCAGCTTCTCGGGACCTGGCGTTATTGCAAGAAGTATGACCTCGGGTTTATGTATCTCCATGAATCCTCCTGTGATGCTTCTTTTTTTACTTAGGGTTTCGTGAAAGTCCGAATATCGAAGGCTTTGTGATTTTATCGATCAGCGGAACAGCGGCATTCATTATCAGGATTGCCCAGAATGCCCCCTCGGGATAAAATCCTGTGGTCCTTATTATGAATGTAAAAATTCCGCAGCCCGCACCGAAGAGAACCATACCACGGCCTGTAAGCGGTGATGTGACCGGATCAGCAGCCATGAAGAACGCAGCAGGTATCACACTCCCTGACATGATGTGAATAAACGTGATGAATCCGGGAGATGGTGATCCTGAATATGAATAATAGCAGTAAGAAGATAACGCAAGGGCCGTTATAAACGAGAACGGTATATGCCAGGTGATCACTCCGCGCCATAATATGAAGAGCCCGCCGGCAAGTAAAAGTGCGACGGCAGCCTCGCCTGTCAGCCCGCCGTAATTCCCCATGAACAGCGATTTTAAAATATTCTGCCTGATCATGAAATCATAAAAGCTGCTGAACGTTTCGCTGAACCAGGGGATCACTGTACCAGTATTGTACATACCCTCGCCCGGGATTGTGCGTGTGATAATATCGAGTGCCTGCTGCGGGACTGTCCCGTAATATGTGAGTTTATCCGCAGGGATGTTCCCCGCGGAAGTGATGTTCCATGCCGTACGCATTGATCCTGACCAGAAGATAAAGAGTACTGCCCGTCCTGCGAGAGCGGGGTTGAAGAGGTTAAGCCCCAGTCCTCCGAAAAGCTGCTTTGCGGCTATGATCGCGAAGCAGCTTCCTGCCGCTGCTATCCATAAAGGAAAAGAGGGGGGCAACGTCATGGCAAGTATAAGTCCTGTTACAACTGCTGACCCGTCGGTTACGCTGAATCTGCGCCTGGCCGCAACCTGGAATACAGCCTCCGCGGTTACTGCTGAAGCAGCACATGCCATGCAGAGTAGAAGTGTATGTATTCCGTGAATAAATGATGAATAAAGAAGGGCCGGGAGCATGGCGGCTGCCGTAGTCCACATGATCCGGACAATGGAATCGCCCGACATTATGTGCGGCGCGTGAAGGTCCGGGGTTGTTTCTGTTAAATTATTCTGTGTCATATATCAGCGCGCCTGAATTCTTATCCGGCAATTATTTCATTAACTTTATATATCATATCCGCAAGTGGAATATGTGCAGGGCATGTATATGAACAGCTTCCGCACATGATGCACATTTCAGGATGAAACATGAGAGCCTTCCCGGTTTCCCCTTTAGCAGATGCTGTCGCGATTTTACACGGCAGGAGTCCCATTGGACAGACCTTTACGCACCTGCCGCACCTTATACACGTCTGTTCACTTCCTGTATGTGCCTCGTCGTCTGAGAGGAACAGTACTGCCGAGGTGCTTTTAACAACAGGTATGTTCATGTCGTTTATTGCGGTGCCGGACATCGGCCCGCCCATTACTATTCTTGCGGCCTTCCCCTTCAGTCCACCGCACTCCTCTGCTATATCCGCGATCCTTGTACCGATGCGCACCTTGTAGTTCCCGGGGCTTTTTATCATGCTTCCGGAAACCGTGATGTACCGTTCGATCAGCGGCTTATCAAGAACAACCGCCTCCCTGAGTGCAAAAATCGTTGCAGCGTCATGAAGAGATACTCCCCCATCAGCGGCAGTTCTCCCTGACTTTATTACACGGCCGAGCGTGCTGAAGACAAGCTGTTTTTCAGCACCGAGCGGATAACGGCTTTTTAGTTTTTTTATAGTTATCCCATAAGGTGATTTTATCTTACTGAGGGCATCAGTAAGTGTTAATGCCGCATTGCTGTTTTTATTATCAATTGCGATAACGGCTTTCTGAATATTAAGTATCTTCAGCGCAATCAAAATACCTTCAATTATTTCATCGGGGTGAGTGCGCATAAGTATTTCATCAGATGTGATGTATGGCTCAACTGCAGTGCAGTTAATGATAAGTATATCAGTTTTTTTCCCGGTTACGGTTGTCCCCGTAAGGTCTGCCGGGTACCCGGTATCGCCCAGGTTTACAAGGCCTGCGTCCCGGACTTTTTGTACAAGTTCATCGCGCGAAAAGTTCACCCATTCGCCCGAATCCTTCACCCTGCCTGTTTTCCCGAAAGCCCCTTCAGCCTCAATCACTATAGCCGGCTGCATGCCGTAAACTGACTGCGCCTGGACTATCTCAACAACGCGGCCCGGTACTGATGCATGAATATTCGCGCTGCCGGCACCTTCAGCCCTGGCAACAAGCTGGCCTTCGTCAACCAGGTCGCCGGCCTTTACTACAGGAACAGAGGGTATACCTTTATGCTGCTGCAGCGGCAGGTAGCACACCTGCGGTACGGATAAATTTTCAAGACTGCTGTTCCCGGTTAGTTCTTTGCGGAGAGGCGGCATGATGCCGCCCTTGAAGGTGTGGAACACTTTAGATTTCCTTGGTTGAATAGATCTCGTCTTTTATAGGAAGTTCTTTTCTCAGGTTCTTTATGTAAGGGAAGAGTTCTCCTGATTCCTCGTAGTATTCACATTCATCCATGATCCTTCTTGCAACTGTGAAATACTTATATAATTTCTCCTCGCCTGACCTCTTGGACCACTGTTTTTTAAGGCACTTAACCCTTAAAACGTACCTGTCCGGTTCAGACTCATACTGTCTGATAACTATACAATGCTGGCAGTTTGAGCAGAAAATTTTCTCTTTGGACATTAATATTCTCCTTGGGAATTTCGATCGAAATGTTTATGAGTTGATTCAACGATTCAGCTGAAAGTTCAAAATTCATATAAAAAATATATAAACAAGGCGTCAAGAAAAAAATAATCCTCTTTTCAGATTCTCGGGGAAATTGATATTATTACCCGATCCCCGGCTTACTACTACCCACATTTTATGCAAATTTAACTCAATGCCCTGCAGAAGAATCGTGGATATAACTTAAAAGGCATTGCCACAGAGTTACAGAGGGCACAGGAAGGATTAAAGAATTGTCTCGCGCAGAGACGCAGAGACGGAAAGGCGCAAAGAAAAATATGATTATTTTATGTGATGAATATGGATTAAAGCAGCCCTCGCCGGGGGAAGCCGCTAGAAGTAAATAAACAGGTATATGTATATCGGCTGGGGGCGGGAAGGTAGATGTTGGTAGTAGTGCCCCTTGGGGTTTAGGGGGCTGTGTATGTATGCAAAAAAGTAAAAGCTCCATATATCATGGAGCTTTTTACTATGAACCTATATATGTTTTAAAATCTATCTCTTAAGCGAGATTATCTCCTGGAGCATCTGGTCGGAGGTTGTGATAGTCCTTGAATTCGCCTGGAATCCTCTCTGTGTTATGATCATGTCTGTAAACTGGTCTGAAAGGTCAACATTCGACATCTCAAGAGTTCCTGCCACGATCTTTCCCCTGCCGGCTATTGCAGCAGGCCCTTCATTGGCAAGGCCGGAGTTGTTTGACTGTTCAAAGAGATTTTCTCCTGATGCAGTGAGTCCGCCGGGATTTGTGAATACCGCTATACCGATCTGACCTACAGCCTGTTTTGTACCGTTAGAGTATACGCCGGTAATAACACCGGAATTATCTATGCTGAACGATTCCATGTAACCCATTGCGTACCCGTCCTGCTCAACAGCCTTTGTTGTTGATATGGATGAGAACTGTGTAATGCCTGACAGCATACCTGCTTCGCCAAGGTTAAGTTCGATTGACCTGACAGTCGGGTCACCTGCAACCCTGTAGTTCGCGTTTACGGTGAGCTTGCCCTGGTTCTGTTCATCGGGGCTCGATTCGTCCGCAACAGAGATCAGTTTGCCGTCGGGTGAAAACCTGAGGTTAATCCTGCTTGAAGGGTTGGACTGGTTATCCTGCCCGCCGCCTGCAAGCACATCAAGAGTTATAGGTGTTGACGCGTCTGTAAGCGCCGCTGATGCCGTCCACTGGTTCGGTCCTGTTTTCCATAAAGTCATGGTGAGCCTGTGAGTGTTGCCCAGGTTATCATAAACGTCTATGTTGGTTGTTACACCCTTTTCTGACCTTGTTTTCTCGGTTGCATCAGGAGGAACTACCTCGCTCCTTGAATCAAGGTTGCATTTATACCTTGCGTTGTTTGTCTCTTTCGCATCTATCTTGCTGTATACCGGGATAATGATATCCTCAACAGAGCTGTTGGCACGAACAACCTTCTGCCCGTTTTCGTCAGTGGTGGCCATCCATCCCTGCACCTTGAGCCCGTTTGCGGGATTAACAAGTGTTCCATCCTTGTCTATACCGAACGTGCCGGCCCTTGTGTAGTACTTCTTGTCGCCATCCGCAACTATAAAAAAACCGTCACCGGAAATAGCAACGTCAGTCTGGTTACCGGTAGTCTGAAGAGATCCCTGTGTAAAGAGCCTGTCAATTGATGCGATGTTCATCCCGAGTCCGACCTGTTTCGGGTTAACACCTCCCCTGTTCTCCTCGGGCTTGGCAGCACCCGAAATGGTCTGGGAAAGCATATCCTGGAATGTAACCCTCTGTGTCTTATAACCGTAAGTGTTTACGTTTGAAATATTGTGACCGATTACATCCATCCTGGTCTGGTGATTTTTAAGACCTGAGACCCCGGAAAAAAGCGAACGCATCATAACAGAAACTCCTAAATTTTATTTACTCTATTGCTTAAGGGCGAATAGCCCGGTGATTAATCCTTAATTTACCCTGTTTTCCGCAAGTTTTACGGAATGCACATTGCGCATTGAAACTTCCTCATCACCCACCTTGAGCATCAGTTCGTCACCCTTGTAGAATATTGAACTCACAGTACCCGATACCCTCTTGTTTGTGACAGAATCAAATGAATCAATATCCTTCCCGAGCACGCCGTATGCTTCGGCAGACCTTGCGCTGTAGAGAAGATTCTTCACCTCGTTGTTGAGGTTTGTCATCTGCTCCAGTGTTGAAAACTGGGCCATCTGCGCTACAAACTCCCTGTCCTCCATAGGCTTGGTGGGATCCTGGTGCCTCAGTTCAGTCACAAGCAGTTTCAGGAATGAATCCTTGCCAAGACCGCTCTTTTCGGCCGGCTCACCTGCCCCTGTTTTTTTGTTCGATTCGGAAGCCCGGATCTGCGCGTTAAGCTTATCCTGGGATGACATTTCATAAATCTGCATACCGTTCCCCTATATAATCATATTTATCGAGCCGTTGTGTTTATAGACCGAGTTGTAGTCATAAACATCGGCTGCCGTAGCTGCTTCTTTATTCCCGCTGAATACCGGGTTTATTTTATATTTATTTTCATCCTTTTCACGGATAAACCTTTCACGTTCGTCCCTTACGTCCACGCTGAACTCGCCTACACTCACACCTGACTGCTGCAGTTCATCAATGAGGTTCTCGATACTTGAGAGCAACAGGGTCTTTGCATCATTATTATCGACAAGAAACCTTCCGTTCACAACACCGTTTTCCATGATAAGGTTGACATTTACGCTGCCGAGCTCCTTTGGAAAAAGCTTAACAGTGAAGCTGCCGTTCCGGCTGTCACTGATAGTGACCTTTGCCTTATCCATTATCTCCTGGAGCGACTGCCTGAACTCGGGCATTTTATTCATACTTCCAGTTTTTTCTGTTGTGTGCCTTGCCGCTGATTCTGATCTTACGGTAAACAGCTGACTGTTATCCCTGCCGCTGTCGCTGCCTGAACCTGCACCTTTACCAAAAGCAGACTGTTCTCCGGTGAACTTCTGTCTCTGCTGTACAGCCTCTCCGGATTCAATGTTCTTTTTATCGCTTACAGCAGCCTCTGCTGGTTTGTGCTTCTGGAGGCTGATGCCGCGTTCATCTTTCACTTTTTCTTTAACAAGGTAACCGCTCAATGCCGCTGTACTTTCACGTAATTCATTGGGGATCAATCTCCCCTGCTCCATGCCTTTTCTTGGTGAACTGTTTTTCCCTGTGCCCTTACCCGCAGCTTCGAGCAGGTCGTTTATGCCTGACCTGATTTCCCGGCCGTTCTTCTGCGGGATACCTTCATCTTTAAGGTTCACCCTTGGTGAATCGGTCTTCAGCATCTGTCCTATTGCTGATTTGCCGGCTTCTTTATGAAGCGCTGCTGCAAGTTTTTCACCTGTACTTTTCAATTCAACAGTTTGCGGAAATTTTACGCTTATGCTCTTCCTGACCAGGGATTCACCTGCAGCAGCCAGGGAATCGATATCACTCGATTTATCCCTCTGCTCTTCCCTGTTCTCAGGATTTTTTTTCCTGGCATCGGTTTTATCAGCGCGGTCTGCAGCCGATTTCAGGCTGCTCCCTGTTTCACCTGAGTCATGGCCCTTTAGAGTCTCCTGATTCTGCCTGCTGTTAAAGGCTGACTCTATGGGTCCAGCCTGGTTCTCTGTTTTAACTGATACCGGGGATTTATCTTCAATAAATGGTTTCTGAATAGTTTCTTCGCGTTCTGCAGTACGGGTCTCTTTAAAATCGGCGCTCGATTTAAGGATAGAGAGGAAATCCCCTCCGCTTTTAAGTTCAGAGTTATCCCTGCGGTCATCGGCAGATATTGCACTGATTGTGTTTTCAATACCTGATGATTTTATGTGTCCGACCATTCCTGCCTCTGCAATTTATGGATGCTGTAACAGGTTTATTATCGTCAGGTATGATATTAACTGAATTGAATTTTAAAAAAAATGGAGGCGATTTTAAGGCTATAGACAGACTAAAACAGGATTTATTGCACTATTTTACAGTTTTAGCCGCTATCAATAGCGGGAACTGTTCATCTGCACATTGTTAAGGATACCTATACCCATCATGGCCATAAACAGGTTGGAGCCGCCGTATGACATGAAGCAGAGAGGAAGACCTGTAACAGGCATAATTCCTATAACCATACCTATATTGATGAATATATGGAAAAAAAGTATCGATGTAACACCTGTTGCAAGCATTGCGCCGAACTTATCCCTGGTTTCCAGCGAAATCCTGATGCCCCTGTAGATAATCATGCCAAGCAGCAGTAGAAGAAGAAGCGCACCTACAAATCCGAACTCCTCGGCCACCACCGAGAATATAAAGTCCGTGGTCTTCTCCGGCAGGTAACCCAGCTGAGTCTGCGAACCGGCAAGAAACCCCTTGCCGAAAAAACCGCCCGAACCTATAGCAACCTTGGACTGGATTATATTGTATCCTGAACCGTGCGGGTCAAGGTCAGGATTAAGGAAAACAAGTATCCTCTTCTTCTGATATTCCTTGAATAGTTTTTGTATTACAACTGAAAGGAAAAGCCCCAGGGAAATAACTGTAGCGGGTATATAGGTTCTCCTTAAAAACGGTTTCGGCATAAAATAATGCGTAATAAAAGCCGCAATGGCAATCACAAGCAGTACACCCGCAACCGTAAAGAGCACATCGACATGAAGAAAAAATTGTATCAGGAAATTTGTCCCCTTGTACCCGGCCCACTCCCAGTAAGTCAGCATCATCGGAAAAACCACTGCAATAACGGCAATCAGGATGATCGATACCAGGTGGGAAACGTCAGCACCGCCTATAAAAAGCATTGTGAAGAGTAAGGGAATAAAAATCGCCGCTGTACCGAAGTCAGGCTGCTTGAGTATAATAAGTACAGGTACAAGTGTTATGACCGCGGGTACAAGCAGTTCCCTGAAGTTCTTGATGTCCCTCTCCCTGAGTTCAAGGTACTTGGCCAGTACTATTACCACGCCTAGTTTCATAAACTCCGAGGGCTGGATCGAAAAAAGTCCGAAATTCAGCCACGCGCTTGTTCCCCTTATCGGTCTGCTGAATATCGTGGTGACCAGTAGAATAAATATCAGCACGCCGTATATCTGCAGTGCGTAATCACCCATCTGCCTGTAATTGATGATCGACATGAGCACCAGGAAGATCAGACCTATGATAAACCAGATTATCTGCTTTTTAAACAGTCCCTTGTTAATATTTTCGATAGGGTCATAACCTGCACTGTAAATCATCAGGATACCGAATACCACCGTGATTACAACAGCCGCAATCAGAAAAAAATCCATCCTGTTTAAAAAGTCCCTGCTGAACATTAGGCAATCCTCAATTATCTGACCGTCTGGACAGACTGGTCATTTCTGATAAAATACCCCTGGTTAATAAGGGTAGCGAATATCCTCTCAGCAACAGGGGCAGCAGCAACCGCACCCCACTCGCCGTATTCTATAAACACTGTCACTACAACGGCATCCATGGGATCACCTTCAAAAGGCGCAAAACCGAGGAACCATGCGTGCTGTGAAAAATTTTCTTTTCTTACAGACCTTGTCTGCGCAGTCCCGGTTTTTCCGCAGACTGCGACTTTCAGATGCTTCATGATACCCGACGTACCACCCTCAACGCTGTAGCGCATACCCTGCTTTATGGTGTTTATTGTAACTGGTGAAAGCGGGATTTCCCTGAGCTTCTGCCGTTTACCCTCACCTATGAGGTTCCTGTTATCCGGTGAATACACCGATTTCACCAGGTAGGGTTTGTAAACAACGCCGTTGTTTACAATGGCGCACATCATATTTGTGAGGCCAATAGGTGTTACAGAGGTGAAGCCCTGCCCTATTGAAAGGTTTACAGTATCACCGTCAAACCATGGCTGGCCGAATGTCTGAAGTTTCCACCTCTGGGAAGGTACAAATCCCTGTATCTCTCCCGGCAGGTCGATCCCTGTCATCTCGTTAAGTCCGAGCAGGCCCGCATACTTCATTATAATGCTGGGGCCAATGATCATCCCTGCGTTGTAAAAGTAAACGCTGCACGATTTTCCTATTGCCCAGTAGAGGTTAAGGGAATCATGGACCTTGAAGCAGTAGAAGTCATGGTCAACATAACCCTTGAGTGTCCATCTTCCCGGGCAGTAAAACACCTTGTCCGGGTATATCTTCTCGGTCTCGAGCCCGGCTACAGATGTTACAAGCTTGAATGTTGATGCCGGGGGGTACCTTGACTGTATCGCGCGGTTAAGGAACGGTTTGGTTTTACTGTTAGTAAGTTCATTTATTATTACCGAATTATCCTTTGATATAATCTGATTCGGATCATAGCCGGGCTTGCTGAGCAGTGCGAGTATTTCACCGGTTGCGGGCTTCATGACTATTACAGCCCCGTTATTGCTCCCCAGTCCCTCGTACGCGGCTTTCTGGACCTCGTAGTCAAGTGTGAGCACCAGGTTGTTTCCCGAAACGGGATCGTGGCCGATCTCCTCCCCCTCGGTCCTGTTCATTACATCCACTATCCTGCGTATATAACCATCCTCACCCCGCAGAATACTGTCATACTGCTTTTCGATCCCTGCCTTGCCCAGAGACTGGTAGTATTTATATCCCTTGTCCTTCAGGGATGAGTACTCCTCTTTACTTATGCTCCCTATGTAACCCACGGCGTGTGAAAAAATATCTCCAAAGTTATAGACTCTTACAGGCGCATCCTCCCAGTGGATATTTGGGAACAGGTTTTTATGAGAAGCGACTTTAACTACAACATCAAAACTCACATCGTCCTTTAACAGATAACGCTCCCACCGGTTGCTTTTCTTTATATCATTAAATGCAGCCTGCGGATCAATACTGAGTATAGATGAGAGATGCGTGAGGACATCCATGAGCTGGGCGTCGGATTCAAATGCATCAGGAACGGTCGTGAGGTTGAAAGACGCCCTGTTGGAAACAAGAACAGCGCCTGAAACGTTTTTCTGAAAGTGCCTGTCGTAGATTTCACCGCGGGCAGCAGGAATCGGGATGTTGTTCTCCATGTTCATCCTGGATTTCTCGCTGTATTCCGTTCCCTGGATGATCTGCAGGTTTACAAGCTGGGCTGAAATTATAAAGAATACAGAGGAGACTCCAATTAAGAAAAAATACATCCTTCTCCTGAAAGCCTCCAGCATTCTGGCTTTAAGGGACGTCTGATTCATTTACAGGAATCCCCCTCTTTCAAGCTCGCCATGGTATATCCTGTCGAAGATAAAAAACAGCGGCGGCGCTATGACCGCGTTATAGAGGGCCTCGGGAAGTATTACCTGTATAATTGACACGAGCAGTGCCTGGTGAAAAATGTATGCAAGAAAAAGTGTAAGTATGCCTTTCAATACCGATGCCACAAAAAGGAGCAGCATAATTGTAACCACGGTGTTTTTTACAACCCCGCGGCCGAACATCCCGGCCATGAATCCCAGCACAACCTTGGGCAGTGTAAGCAGGCCAAGCGGCGATCTTGAAATTGAATCATGGAACAGACCGCCTATGAACCCGACAAGCTGGCCGTTAAACGATCCGAAACTGTAACCGATGTAGACGACAATTATGAATACAAGGTCCGGTTTTTTCCCGGCTATTGCTATAATGTTGGTCCCCTGCAGTATCAGTGCCACGGCTGTAATCAGGGCAGTGAATATATATGGCAGTATCATTGCACCTCTCCGAACATTTCGAAGAAATCCTTATCAGGATTCTTCAAAAGGATAAAGACCTCTTCGAGGAGGCTGTAATCAATATATGGTTTTACTATTATCTTCTGGTAAGGGTTTGTTTCAGAGAGCTCGGTGCGCTCCACGGTCCCGACAAGCAGTTCGGGCGGGAACACCCCTGCCTGGCCTGATGTAACCAGGATGTCCCCTTTTTTCACAGGTGTAGCTCTTGAGATGTAGCTCACCACGCAGAAATCGGAATTATAGGAATAACCTGAAAGCAGACCCGGAATCTTTGCCTCCTGCAGTTTGACCCCGAGCTTTATGTCAGGAGCAATAACCGGCTGCACCCTTGATATCGATCCCCGGACCTCGACAATCTTGCCAACAACCACCTTCTGCCCGTTCTGGTACGCAATAACCGGCATGTTGACGCTTACACCGTCATTTTCGCCTTTATTTATTATCAGGGTCCTGAACCAGTTATCCGGGTCCTTGGAAACTATCTGTGCGGCTATACAATTGTATTTTACGCGTTCCTTGAATCCAAGCAGAACCCTGAGTTTTTCGTTTTCAGCCTTAACTTCTGCAAGGTCAGCCTGGATGATGTCTATCTGCATGGAATCATACTTTTGAAGTCTTGCCTCTGCCATACGTAAATTTTCTTTGAGCGTGTCTGTATCTTCAAATCCGCTGAAAAGGCCTCCGATACCATGTGCTATGGCATTATAGCCCTTTGAAAAAGGAGTGACAATTGCGCTCATAACACCTTCAAACGTAATCGTAAACCCCCCGCCCTGCACCGATAGTGAGATGATGCAGAAGAGGGAGAATGATATAAGCGCAACTATTGTTTTATGTCTGGTAAGGAAATCCACGTGGCATCACTTCAGGTTTGATCTGTAGAGGTGCTTTATCTCCTCAAGGAATTTTCCGGCCCCGAGGACAACGCATGTTAACGGGTTTTCAGCCTGGATTACAGGAACCCCTGTCTCCTTGCTTATATACTTATCAAGTCCCTTGAGCAGAGAGCCTCCCCCTGTCATAACGATTCCGCGTTCGACTATATCCGCAGCGAGTTCAGGCGGGGTCTTTTCAAGGGCGTGCTTGATACCTTCAAGTATCTGCTCAACAGGCTCCTTTAGCGATTTGCGTATTTCAACAGAGTCAATCTCGAGAGTCCTGGGAAGACCGGAAATAGCGTCCCGACCCTTTAGCTCCATTGTCTCAACTTTCTTTTCAGGGAAAACATTGCCAAGTCTGAATTTGACCTCCTCTGACATACGCTCACCGATCACCAGGTTATACTGGGTCTTCATATACTTTATAATTGCTTCATCGAATTCATCGCCTGCTATCCTGAGGGAATCCGCTATTACCATACCGCCGAGCGATATGACCGCGATCTCCGTTGTACCGCCGCCGATGTCTACTATCATATGACCTGCGGGTTCATGAATCGGTATATTGGCGCCGATTGCCGCGGCAAGCGCCTCTTCGATCAGGAATATCTCCCTTGCGCCAGCCTGTTCTGCTGATTCACGCACCGCGCGCTTTTCAACCTCGGTTATCCCCGATGGAACGCCTATAACAACACGCGGCCGGACTAAAGTCTTTCTTTTATGCACCTTTGTAATGAAATACCTGATCATTTTTTCAACTGTTTCGAAATCGGCAATAACACCATCTTTCATAGGCCTTATTGCCACTATATCCCCCGGAGTCCTTCCCAGCATCCTCTTTGCCTCATGTCCCACGGCAAGCACCTTCCCGGTACTTGTCTGAACCGCGACAACAGATGGCTCACTGAGAACAATCCCCTGGCCTTTTACATGTACAAGAGTATTGGCTGTGCCTAGGTCAATTCCCATATCGTTTGAGAACATACCGTAAAAAGAATCGAACATAATTTATTATCTCCTGAATAGTTTCATTTTGTTGAATCCTCCGGCTGCTGCAAACAACCGCGGGGAGAGGTCAAAACTTATATTTATTTTATCCCGTAAAAGACATAATACGCTTATAAACACTGCTAAGCCCTGAATTTTGTCAAGCCTTAATCCGCTAAAACAGCCCCGGTTAAGAAATTGAATAAAAAATTTAAATTATGGCTGTTAAAGATCCAGCCAATCATACGTCATTGCGAGAAGCAATAGCGACGTGGCAATCTGTTCATGAAAAACCGGCAAAATTGCGTAAAACCAGTGTTAACTTCAACAGACTGACACGGCAGTGCAGCCACGATGGCAGCCTGCAATCACGAAACAGGCCGTTCACGGACATCAGTGTCCTACGGCGGCATCACTACATCCTGTAGAAGCGATGTTTCTATATTGCCTGCCTTCGTGCCTCGCAGTGAGATACTTTATGATAAACCAGACAGTAACTGTCCTTGATTCACTTCACTGAGAGAAGCTGCATAACCTCTTCGTTCGCCGGGTCAGCTGCTGCAGCCTCGTTCAGGATTATCAGCGCCTTTTCCTTTTCACCAAGGGCAAAATGATTTTTTGCAATCCATATCCTGCAGTTATTGTCAGCGGATATATTCAGGGCAGCCGTGTACTGCTCAAGCGACTCCCTGTATAGGCTCTGGTTAAAATAGATTCTTCCCAGATTAAGGTAGCATATCCTCTGCACATTAACGTCTTCAGCGCCTTTGAGTATGGACTGGAAAGCCATAATGGCATCTGTATACTTCATTCCGTCAGTAAGGGCCCTGGCCATAAAGAGTTTTCCCTGAACTGAATCATCAACAGCGCCCTTCCTGCGCAGGTATTCAAGTCCTTCATCTGCTTTCCCGCTCATTATACTGAGCAGCGAGTAGAACCTCGCATTCTCAACAGATATATTCTCCTCTGATTCAATTCTTGAATTTACCAGGGTGTATATGTAATCATTCCCGTAATATCCCGTAAGGAATGCCGCCTTTGCAAGCGACAGCAGGTCATCAAGTTCAATATCATTGTCGTCGTTGAGGGCTATGGCCTTGTTAAGGTCCCTGATCACCAGTATCAGGTAAGACCGGGATTCCCTTGAAAGTGACGAGAGCGAATCATCAATGTACATTTCAGAAAAACTTCTGTTGTCCAGGTTAAATCCCAGCTTCATGTACAGTTTCGAGGCAAGAATATATGCTTCAGGGTCGAGCACATTCTCTTTCTTGTAGGATTCAAGATCTTCTCCGAGTTTTTTCAGCTCCTCAACCCGTTTTACAGGGTCCTGTATCCGTGAAACATCGTCAATTGACTTAATTATCCTGTTCTGGTTTATGCGCCAGAAAGTTAGTTTTGCTTTATTAGTGTAAAGCATGTAAACGAGGGTACCTGCAAGGCCTACAAAAATAATAAACTTAAGGAGCCTTCTATCCTTCTTTTTCGATTTATACCTGTAATACATTTTCAGCCCTTTATATATTCCTGGAAATACTTCTCAACTTTTTCAGGCAGACCGCTTCCCTTCTCCATGAGGAAAAGTTTTACAGTGCCGCTCCCTTTTAACGGCAGCGCGATAAAATTATCACCGCTCCATACATCAAAAATCCTGTGAAAATCAAACCTGTGAAGGCTGTCTCCAAGATAGAAACTGAGCCCGTCCCTCTCTACTGCCAGGTTTCCGCTGCCGACTCTTTTTAAATTCTTATAACCTTCAATTGAGACATCGATTACTGCGCTGCCTGAATCATAATCAATCATGTTTGACCTGTCGTCAAAGAGTACCGCATTAACACTGCCGCTCTCAGAGGCAGGCCCTATCTGCGCTGTGCTTACGCCATGAAACGGATCATCCTCCCTGAAGTCAACCTTGTCCTTACCATGTACCGCAAAACTGCCGGAAAACTCATCATCCACGAGGTCCCGTTTTACCGGTTCAGTCTCATCCATTGAAAAATCGACAAAGAGGTCCTCATCATTAAAATCGTCAAATTCGTTCGATACATCAGTTATGATTTCGGAATCATCGTGCAGCGGGATTACTATGTCCTCGGGATCAATTTGTACCCGCGGAGTATCTTTTCCGGTCCGGACGGATTTAATTGTCTTAACGCCGGTTCCGGATTCGATAAAAATTGAAAGCAGCAGTATAAGGAGTCCGGTAAGGATCAGCAGCACTGCAAAATAAACCATCGAGATACTCCTCCGGTCAGATTAGGAGTTCATCCATACGCCATCTGTCACTCATAGCATCTATTCCGCCGGAGACCCGTGTCAAGATATTTTCCCCGGAACATGCCCGGGGCCTTAAATTTTCCAGAGCCCGGCCTTGAGGTATGGATTTCCCCTGTGTATAAAGTCGGAAGATTCGTTCGCGAACATTACCAATTCCCACCGCCCGGGATGGAACGAGAGGTAATCGCTTTTTGAAACTGCCGCTGCATTTATTGATGTAAATATAAATCCCCCGGGAACAACGGTTCCGAGCAGTTCAAGGAAAGCGGTGTAATCCTGCCTTACGGAAAAATTTTTACCCCTGTTGCGTGAAAATGTAGGGGGATCGAATACGGCATAATCGAAATGAATATTTTTTTTGGCAAAAATTTTCACCCGCTCATATGAATCTCCGTAAATAAAATCCCGTTCATCAACGCCAAGGCCGTTAAGCCTGTAATTGTCACGCGCCTTATTCAACACACTCTTTGACAGGTCTACATTGACTGCCCGCTGCACCCCGCTGCGGAGCGCATGTACTGAGAACGCACCCGTGTAGCAGAAAAGATTAAGCATCGAAACAGGTTTTTCCCTTTTATAAAAACCCGCGAGTTCTGTGCGTATCCCGCGCATATCAAGGAAAATGCCTGTATTCTGGCCGTTCACAAGGTCCGCGTTCATCATTATGCCGTTCTGGCGTACAATAATTCCCTCTTCAGGGTATGATCCATGGAGCAGCCTGCTTTTCCATTTTTCAGTTCCTTCAGATTCCGGCATTGCCATCCTGTTCTTGACCAGTATCCCCTTCACAGTCGCAGGGAGTCCACCGGAGCAGGACTTGACCTGGTCAAGGATAGCGGCGATCCCCGCTTCAACACTGCCCCTGAAATACTGAACAAGTATGTACCCGCTGTACCAGTCAGCTGTAAAGCCTTCAAGGCCATCCCCCGATGAATTAAAAATCCTGAAACAGTCGGTTTCAGGATCGCTGAAAAGTTTAATGCGCTTTTCGAATGCAGCCTTGATCAGACTGTTTATTCCGCCTGTTTTCAACTCAGCCCCTTGTAGATTTCAATTATTCTTGATTCAAGCTCGTCGTATTTCCCCTGCCTGATCAGCTTATCATTAACCGGATATGACATACCGCATGAAATGACCTTGTCTGCAGCAAGGTAGTCCCTGAAATTCCTGTTGTCTATGCCGCCGGTGGGCATAAGCCCAAAGTCGAACATCTTGAAAGGGGCCACCATGGAATTGATATACTCCACACCGCCAAGAGAACCCGCGGGAAAAACCTTTATCACGCTGCACATCTTGAGCGCGCCGAACAACTCGCTTGGAGTTGCCACGCCCGGGACATACGGTATCCCCTTTTTATATGAATGCTCGACAAGTTTTTCATCGAAGCAGGGCGAAACAGCAAAGACCGCTCCCCCCTCAATTGCCCTGTCAATCGCCTCCGTGGTGAAGACGCTCCCGGCCCCTGTAATCAGTTCAGGAAACTCCGCGCAGATTGAGCTTATACATTCATAGGCAGCAGGTGTTCTGAGGGTAACCTCTATTATATTCACATTATGCTTCAGGAGCAGCTCTGCGGTTTTCAGGGCCCCGTCAACTTCGTCAAAAACACATACAGGGACAACCCTGACTTCTGATAAAAGTTTTTTAAAGTCCATCCTTACCCTCCTGAATTATATAATTTATATATCGGAATTTTTTTCCCGTACATAAAAAGAAAGGGCTGCCCTTTTAAGGCAACCCCCTTCCCGCAGAATGAATCCCCCCGGATCAGTCAATTTCAGGATACGAGAGTTCAATATGATTTCCGTCCGGATCAGCAAAAACAATCCTTTTACCCTTCCTGATATTTTCCGGACCTGCAATTATTGTTATTCCGGACTCGTCGAGTTCATCAATGGCATCTTCAAAATCCTCTTCATCGACATAAAAGGATACGCAGTTTTTGGAATCTTTGCTGTTTTTATAGCCTGAAACCTCTGTGAGCGATATCATAATATCACCCATTTTAAGGAATGCCTGGCCGGAATTGCTTATATTTTCAATCACATCAAAATCAAAAAGGTCCCTGTAGAATTTCACAGAACTTTCCAGGTCCGACACAGTTATACCGATATGATTTACGCTCTCAATGACAATCATGTTAACCTCATTTAAACTGTTCAAATCAACTTCTTTGTATATTTTGTAATTTAACGCAGGGGTAAATAGCTGTCAATAATATATTAAAAAGGTTCATAAAAACTTCGTTTTTATAAAAGGCATGCCCTCTTCCGCCCTGCCGGGCACCTTCTCCCGCTTTTAAGTTTGGATGGGGAGAAGGGATGGCATAAACTATTGCTGATTTTTTATAATCGACATAAACATTTCCTGCCACACACCCTCTCCCGGGAATAAATGCCTGCACATATAACCTGTCGCTTCGGGAGAGGGGTGGCGCGATAGCGACGGGGTGAGGGCACTATTCCACGGTTACGCTCTTTGCGAGGTTCCTGGGCTGGTCCACGTCGCATCCCCTTGACACTGCCACATAATATGAAAGCAGCTGCAACGGAATTACCGCGAGTATCGGGACAAGGGCCTTGTGAATATCGGGAATGAATAGCACGTGGTCTGCATATTTATATATGTCCTTGTCTCCCTCAGTGGCAATTGCTATAATCTTGCCCCTCCTGGCGCGGACCTCCTGCATGTTGCTCACGATCTTGCTGTATATCTCATCGCGTGTGGCTATGAACACCACCGGCATCTCCTCGTCTATAAGCGCTATCGGTCCATGCTTCATCTCTGCCGCAGGGTAACCCTCGGCGTGAATGTACGATATCTCTTTAAGTTTAAGCGCGCCTTCAAGTGCAACGGGAAAATTAAGTCCCCTGCCCAGGTAAAGAAAATTGTTCCTGGAACCGTAAAACGCGGCAATCTCCTTAACTTTATCACACTCCGCGAGCACGGACTTCACCAGTTCAGGCAGACGCACCAGGTCATTCACGAGCGCTGTACCCTCGGAAAATGACATTTCGCGCCTGCGCGCAAGGAAAAGCGTGAGCAGTGCAATTACCGTAAGCTGCGAGGTGAATGCCTTTGTGGAAGCTACACCGATTTCAGGACCCGCGTAGATGTAAACGCCGCCGTCTGATTCACGCGCGATTGTGCTGCCTACAACATTGGTGATACCCAGCACCTTGATCCCCTTAGCCTTTGCCTCACGCATGGCAGCAAGGGTATCAGCTGTTTCGCCTGACTGGCTGATGGTGATTACAATGTCGCCTTTTTTCAGCACCGGTTTCCTGTACCTGAACTCGCTTGCGTATTCCACTTCAACAGGGATCCGCGCGTACTCCTCTATCAGGTACTCCGCAACAAGCCCGGCGTGCCATGAAGTTCCGCACGCGATGAAGATTATCCGCTCGATGCCGTCGATCTCCTCGTCTGTAAGCCTGAGCCCGTCGAGCCGCGCCCTTGCCTGGTCAACTATGAGTCTTCCCCTGATTGCATTGCTGATTGTTTCAGGCTGCTCGAATATCTCCTTGAGCATGTAATGGTCAAAACCATGCCTGCCAATTGAGGCTATATCCCAGTCAACCGATTCGACTTCTTTTGCTATACCGATCATGTCCTGTCCGTAAATGCGGTAGCCGTCAGCCCTCAGCTCAACGATTTCACCATCCTCAAGGAATATTACATTCCTGGTGTGATCGATTACCGCGCTCACATCAGAGGCCACCATCATCTCCCCTTCACCGACACCAAGGATCAGCGGGCTCCCCTTCCTTGCGGCAACGAGAAGTTCAGGATACCTGGCGTGCATCACCACAAGGCCGTAAGTTCCCTCAACATGCGAAAGGCATTTAATCACAGCCTCAGGAAGAGTGTGGTCAACTAGATACTGTTCGATAAGGTGGGCAAGGACCTCGGTATCGGTTTCGCTTTTAAATGTATGCCCCCTCTTTATCAGGATCTCCTTCAGGTCCCTGTAATTTTCAATTATCCCGTTGTGTACCACCACAAGGTCGCCCGTACAGTCAGAGTGCGGGTGCGCATTAACATCGTTCGGTTCACCGTGAGTGGCCCACCTTGTGTGTCCTACACCTGCAGTGCAGTGACGTATAGCATCATAATCTAGTACACTTTCAAGGGCGGAAATTTTACCTGCTTTCTTATTTAAAACCAGTTTTCCGTTGCAGTTAACACAGATCCCTGATGAATCGTATCCCCTGTACTCAAGCCTTTTTAAAGCATTGATAATAAGTTCCGGGGCGCTCTTGCTCCCCACATAACCTGCTATTCCGCACATATTGACCCCTTAAATATTCGATTATAAAGAAACGTTTTTTTGCGCCGGTTCAAGCCTCAACCTGTCCAGGTAGAGATGCACCGACCTTCCCCTGAACGATTCAACAATCCTGAACCGCCGTATTTTTCCCGAAACCGCAAAGAGCGTCTTGTTTATTACCCTCTCCCTGAGAAGCTGCTCGTAACCGGGAAGGTCCCCCTTCTTCTGTTCCGGATCCATTTCGCCATGGATGTAAAGCCAGTTATTATAAATAATGTCCGATGAAAAATCCGCATCCCCTGTAAACAGGCGCGGATCGATCAGGAAATCATAGTCTGTTTTAATGTCACACCCGATCAGGTCGGCAAGGTACCTGTTGAGCCTTTTCCTGTGATGCGTTTTACTCCCGGTAAAACCCGTATCCCAACGGATAAACATACTCCTTAGATTGAAATAGTTTTCAGCCGCACCTGCACACTCATCCGCCTCAAGTTTCAAAGAAAAGAACAGGCAGAGGGCAATTAATATCACCGGTATTACGATGTAAATTCTTTTATTCACTCTATTTCCGGATAATTCAGGATATGCGGCGGGTTCAAATTTTTACCCTCATAAAGCAAATTTAACGCTTTATTCTGATACAGAAAGCACTTTTCATTTTATAGAAAAAAAAATTGAAAAAAAACCCACTGTATTTATCATGCCTCACCTGATTGTATTCCGCTGAATAATTGTATACGTTATACTATAGCGGTTAACAGTTGAATTGGTATAATATAGTCACTGCGAGGCATAAAATGCCGTGGCAGTCTGTTTTTGGGAGTGCCTGTTTTATCTTATAAAACACATTACCGCCTGAGCAGATTGCTTCACTTTGTTCGCAATGACAGATGCCAGTCTAATCGTGAAATGTTATAAATTTAAGCTTTTTGTGAATAAAACGGAGTTAAAAAATGACAGATAAAAAATGGTCCGACAGACAGGAATCCACCTGGAAAACAAAAGTAGGCCTTGCAGAGATGCTTAAGGGAGGCGTAATCATGGATGTGGTTACGCCTGACCACGCGAAGATTGCAGAGGATGCGGGTGCTTCTGCAGTAATGGCGCTTGAGAGGGTCCCTGCAGACATACGTGTTGCCGGCGGCGTCGCGAGGATGTCGGACCCTGATGTTATAATAAAAATTCAGGAAACCGTGAGCATCCCTGTGATGGCAAAGTGCAGGATAGGGCATTTTGTCGAGGCGCAGATTCTTGAAGCACTTGAAGTCGACTTTATTGATGAGAGCGAGGTTCTCACCCCTGCAGACGACCGGTTCCATGTGAACAAGCGGAACTTCAAGGTTCCCTTTGTATGCGGGTGCCGCGACCTGGGTGAGGCGCTTCGCAGGATCGGTGAAGGCGCCGCGATGATCCGCACTAAGGGTGAAGCGGGGACCGGTGATATTATCGAAGCTGTCCGCCACATGCGGACATTACAGGATGATATGCGCAGGATCAGCGGACTTCCCGAAGAGGAGCTGATGACTGCTGCTAAAGAACTCGGCGCACCATACGAACTTGTACTGGAAGTCGCCCGTACAGGTAAACTCCCTGTGCCGAATTTTTCAGCGGGCGGGGTTGCCACACCTGCAGATGCGGCGCTCATGATGCACCTTGGAGCAGAGGCGGTATTTGTTGGTTCAGGTATATTCAAGTCAGGCGACCCGGCAAAAAGGGCTCAGGCCATTGTGCAGGCCGTGACATTCTACAAAGACCCGGCTAAACTAGCCGAAATCTCACGCAACCTGGGCGAGCCCATGACAGGAATAGGCATGGCTCAACTTAAAGAAAGCGATAAGCTTGCAGGCAGGGGATGGTAAGGTTAATACAAAGATGAAAGCCGGAGTCCTGGCCATGCAGGGGGCTTTTCATAAACACAAACTGGTTATGGAAAGCCTTGGAGCGGAAACACTTGAAGTGCGCACAAACGACGAACTCCTTTCAGTTGACTGCCTCATAATACCCGGCGGTGAAAGCACCGTTATGGGGAAACTCCTTGTTAAAAACAATCTCATGAAAACATTAAGAGCCAGGATACTTGACGGCATGCCTGTATTCGGCACATGTGCCGGAATGATACTCATGTCGCGTGTGATAGAGGGGATGGACCAGCCTTCACTTGAAGTAATGGATATCACCGTTGAGAGGAACGCGTACGGCAGGCAGCTGGAAAGCTTTGAGACAGAACTTGAAGTATCCGCAATTGCAGGAGGACCCTTTCCCGGAATATTTATCCGTGCGCCGAAAATTGTTTCAACAGGGAATGGCGTGGAAGTTCTTGCCGAGCTGGATTCTGTCCCGGTACTGGTCCGCCAGAAGAATATGCTCGCTGCGAGTTTCCACCCGGAACTTACAGGCGACAGGAGAATTCATGAATTCTTTGCGTCCATGGTTAAGTGAAGTCCCTGGAATCTTCGACCAGGCCCGGTGCAGGCACCACACGTGTGTGAATCCAATCACCTGATTCATACAAATCACTATGATTATTTCTGTTTATTCATGTACCTGTTGAGAAGCGCGGCAAGTTCATCCTTGCGGTAGGGCTTCCGGATACTTCCGGTAAATCCGAACTCAACCGGGTGCGACATTATGGGGTCCTCGGAAAAACCGCTCGAAGCAAAAACAAGCATATCAGAGCACACCTGTCTAATCCCCGCAATTGCCTCTTTTCCACCCATACCTCCCGGAATTGTAAGATCAAAAAAAGCAGCATCGAACTGCTCCCCCTTTTCCCGCATCATGGAGCATATGCTCAGAGCATCTTCTCCGTTAACCGCACATGTTACCGCATAACCCATGTCAGATAAAAGCTCCGAGGCAATCTCACGTATAAACGCCTCGTCATCCATTACCAGTATCCGGCCGCTGCCGCTGTGCTCCCTGTTGTGATGCTGAATATTGGGGTCGCCGGCTTTAAGCGATACGGGAATGTAAATGTAAAAAGTTGTCCCTTCTCCGGGAATGGATTCAGCTTCAATGTATCCTCCATGATTGCGTATTATGGAATATGCAGTCGCAAGCCCCAGCCCGTTACCCTGCTGCTTGGTGGTAAAAAAAGGATCATATATTCTATTGATCATATCCGGTGGTATTCCTATACCGGTATCGGATATTGAAATTTTTATGTAATCACCTGCGCCAAGTACCGGATTCTGCTTATGTTCAAGGCGGCAATCAGCTGCTGAAATGTTTATCCTGCCGCCGAGGGGCATGGCCTGCTTTGCGTTTATGATTATATTGTCAATCACCTGCCCCATCTGGTTCTCGTCAAAATCACAGAGCTTCAGGTCTGGAGCAATGTCAAAATCGCACACTATGTTCGACCCGGACAGGGCAAATGATGTACTTTCCCTGATGAGCATGCCTATATCGCCCGTTTTCCTTACCGGCGTACCACCCTTGGAAAAAGTCAGAAGCTGCTGAGTAAGGTCCCTGGCCCGGTTAAAAACAGTGAAGGCCTTGTCAAGGTAACCGGAGACAATTTTATCATTTGAACTCTTGAGCCTGGCCATTTCAATATATCCGAATATGCCACTGAGCAGGTTGTTGAAGTCATGGGCGATCCCGCCTGCAAGCACACCGAGTGAACTGAGCCTGTCTGCCTGCTGTATGGCATCCATGAGTCTACGCTGCTCGGTCATATCGCGTATGAATGCCTGGTAAGTGCCGTCAGGCATCATCTTCGTATTCATCTCAATAAATATAGTACTGCCATCCCTCCTGGTAAGTATCCTCTCGTTACGGATAGCATGCCCATCCTTAAGCAGGTCATACCGCAGCGGCACCCTCTTCCTTTCATCCTCTGTGAAGAAAAGGTTGATGCTTTTACCAATAAGCTCATCATATGAATATCCTGAAAGTTCAGTGGTACTACGGTTTGCCCCGATAATTATGCCCTCACTGCTGCCTATTAAAATTGCATCGGGCGCCAGTTCAATGAGCGACCTGAACCTCTCCTCGCTGTTACGCAATGCTGTTTCTGCAGCTTTTCGTTCAGTGATGTCATTCCCCACCACCTGGTATTCGACAAGGTTCCTGGCCTCATCAACAATCTTCTGGATATACCACAACTGCCACCTTGTCTCTCCTGCGAGCGACACAACACTCCTCTCCATTGAACCGGACAGCTGCCCTGGTGTAAGCGTGTGCAGGTATGCAATGACCTGGTCGTAATTCTTGATCTGCATTATATCCTGGATTTTCTTTCCAGCCACATCACCGGTTAACCCGAGATACTCCCCGTAATAGTTGCGCCAGGCCCGGTTTGTGAATGTAAGTGTGCCGTCATCCCTGAAACGCGCTATCATCTCGGACTGTGTCTCAACTACCCCCCTGTACCTCTCCTCCGCAGTCTGCAGCTCATAGTTAACCGCTATCAGCTCCTCGTTCGAGGCCTCCATCTCCTCATTCATGGCCATAAGCTCTTCGTTCCTGGCAAGGATCTCCTCCTCGGCCTGTTTACGATCAGTTATGTCAACACCTACTCCCACAAAAAAATTACCATCATCGTCACCGGTATTTACAAACTGACCGTGCCATTCAACAAGCCGCATACTGCCGCTCCTGCTGATAATCCTGTTCTCGTTAACCGTGGATTTTCCAGCATTCAGGAGGTCACTGAAGATTCCGGATAACTGCTGCCGGTCCTCCGCCGGAACTATATGTGAAAGGTACTCAGCACCTCTCAGATCATCCATTGAATATCCGGCAAAATCCAGAAAAGCCCTGTTCATCATCAGTATCTTTCCTTTAAGATCAATAGCTACTATAAATGCAGGTGTAGTATCAAGTAAAAGCTGCGTAAATATTCTCTCTTTTATCAGCCCGGATTCGGTCCGCTGTAATTCCTCCTCCACCTTCTTCCGCTCAGAGATATCACGGACCGCCGCAATTATTTTCACGACGCCCCCGATAATAACGCTCTGGAGTGCAATATCAATCCAGAATACTTCACCGTTTTTTCTCCTCGCCCTCCATTCAAACCTGTTGTTTCCGGACTCAAGTGCCTGCTTAATCAACAGGACTGCTTCCCCCGGATTGTAGCTTTGATCGGCCGCGCTCAAATTTTCAACTGTGAGCTTTAAAACTTCGTCAATCGAGTCATAACCGTACATCTTAAGCATTGTCCGGTTTACGTCGACAATTGCACCTGTTATACCGTCATGCACAAATAGGGCATCGCGTGAAGCATCAAAAATCTCCCGGTAAGCCATTGCACTCCCGCTGAGCAGTCTGTCTGATTCATGAAGCCTGAAGGCAATTTCAACTGAGGATGTGATTATGCATGCACCGGAATTTCTTGCTATAATCCCGGAATGTCTGATCCCTGCAGGAACCGCGGCAGACTCTGCTTGATTATCCGCGATGCAGATGACCGGAATATTTTCAGTTATGATGCGTTTAAGCAATCCGTCAGATGAAGCATCCCGGCTGGAATAACAGCTGTCTATGATTGCAAGATCTATCCCCTCTTTATAATCCTGGAGGCTGGATGCCTTTTCATCAGGCGGAATAACTGTTTTATAACCGGCTTGCGTCAACGCCCCGGAGATAGATGCTGCCGTTTGAGCATCAGTTCCAATAATAAGAATTATTTTAGTTTTATTATCACTCACAGATCCGGCCTTTAATTTTACATGTATTAAAAAATCACAAAAAACTCTTCAGCATTTACGGTCAATATAATACTTTTATTATGCCCCGGCTATTTTAAAGTAATAAATCAACCGGTTCAGGGGGGTATTCTATGACAGTCAGGGACTCTGTATGCATCTTTTTCAGAGTTACAGTCCATAAACGGACACATATAGAGTTTTACTATAAAACCCTTTAGCGCGGATTTAAACATCAATATCATCAGGAAAAATTCGAATAATGCATTCAGAAAAATTTAACGCGCATGAGTATGCCAGGGGATACATAAAGAAGCCGTTCTAACTAAAACCATTCCCGGACTGACTCCACAATGTTCAGCCATGTACATGTTAATCATCTGCAACCCGGACCTGTATGCGGAAAATTCTGCTTTACATTTAAACTGTATGCAATAAATATCATGGAAGCCGTTTATTTGCCGATTACAGCACTGCACAGGGTGATACATGAACGATCCGCAGAACAGATTCAATGAATATCTTGAATCGGACCTTATAAAAAAAATCCGCGATATCCGTGAAGGAAGGTTCGGCCTTAACCTTGTTTCAGGCATGAGGAACCTTACTCCTGATGAAATAAAAATACTTGAACGGCAGAACAACAGAGCATCCGGATGGAACAGCATACAGGTGAGCCATGACTTTATACCGGACAATATAAGCGGATGCAGGTTCTTCGGCGATTGCCATTTAGGCAGGTTTGACGGGTCACTGATAGATGCAGGCGCCGGCGTGATGCTTCCATGCGGACTATTCGACAGCGTCATAAACGGTTCAGCCATATGCGGCGGATCTGCAATCTACAGGTGCGGAATAATATCCAACTATATAATATCAGTCGGGTGCGTTCTCTACTCCGCCGGTTCTGTCACAGCAGGTACAGGCCTCTGCTTCGGTAACGGCAGGATTATTCCCATCGGCCCGGAGACAGGTGAACGCGGAATCGCCCTGTTTGCCGACATGAACATGAGTACAGCCGATGCAATAATTACGTCAAAATCCAATGAATCTATCTACGGAGAATTCATTGTAAAATATAAAAAATCATGCATGCTTGACCGCGGGTTCATTGACAGGAACTGTATTATACGAGATACGGTATCTGTTACCGACACGTTCATCGGCGAAGGCGCGGTGATTACCGGTGCGGTTAATATATCATGTTCAGTGATACTCAGTTCAGGCGACGAACCTGCGCATATAGGTCACGCTGCAGATGTCAGGGATTCGATCATCCAGTACGGGTGCAGCGTCGATTCCGGGGCATACATAAACTCGTCACTTATTATGGAACATTCAGAGGCAGAGAAAAAATGCATCATAAGCTCAAGTATTATCGGCCCCAACTCATCCATAGGTGAAGGCGAAGTAACCTCGGCCATTGCCGGGCCGTTCACTGCGGCACATCACCAGTCCCTGATCATTGCATGTATATGGACCGGCGGACGCGGGAATACAGGTTACGGGGCAAACGTCGGGTCAAACCACACTTCACGTCAGCCTGACCAGGAACTCCTCGCCGGTGAGGGAATGTTTTTCGGCCTTGGATGCAGCATAAAGTACCCTGCAGACTTCCGGCTCTCACCGTACACGGTAATATCAACTGGAGCCGTTACGCTTCCCCAGCGCATGGAGTTCCCGTTCTCACTGG
>Ga0116171_10000163_pt1 | contig 68935 bp, 55 predicted proteins | sample AD_JPNHW2_MetaG_FD_89798 | JGI IMG/M metagenome (GOLD analysis project Ga0116171, IMG submission 89798) | Active sludge microbial communities of municipal wastewater-treating anaerobic digesters from Japan - AD_JPNHW2_MetaG | ecosystem: Engineered > Bioreactor > Anaerobic > Digestate | place...
AAATGGTGCGCGGAGAAGCCGAAGGCTCCTCGCCTCGCGCGTGCAAGAGAGAAGGACTTTGGATAGGAAAAACTCGGGTAAAAAGAGAGTAGGTTTTTACTAGACAAAGGACTTCGAGCTTGCAGTTAGGCCGAAGGCCAAACAAAGCAAAGAGAGTAGGAAAAGATTAAATGGTGCGCGAGGCGAGACTTGAACTCGCACAGGATTGCTCCCCCCAGCCCCTCAAACTGGTGCGTCTGCCGTTCCGCCACTCGCGCACTGTAATAGGCCCGAAATATCCGGGTCGAGGTTCATTTATTCTATTGCAGGAGAGCTTTTTCGTCAAGATATGATTACAAGAGAATTTATTGTAAAAGGTCCAAAGTGGAAAACAAATAAAATCTAGTTTACAACAAAATTATAGTATGCTATAATTTTGTTGTAAACTAGATTTATGTCGATTTGCGGGCTTATAGAGATAAAAGCTAGTATTTTAGGTGAATAAGGAGTTTGCTTCTGTGCGGATGAGAAGATCTATAAAATTAATTGGTGTTACATTGATCGCTGTATCACTTTTCGGATGCGCGACCGTGAGTCGTCGTGCCGTTCCTCTGGAGATGATGAGTAAGGCAAATGTTGAGGGGATGTGTGATATCAGGGCATTCAGTGGTAGTCCCAGCGAAGTCTTTAAGAATGATTATTTGGATTTATTAGAACAGACTGAAAAAAAATCCGGGTTCGCGTTTCTCTCGAAGCTTTTGTCCGAGACAAAGTTCGATGTTCTTGCTATTTCGGGAGGTGCGGCGAATGGCGCGTATGGGGCAGGGCTTCTTAACGGATGGACAAAACAGGGGACACGGCCAGAATTTAAGATAGTGACCGGTATAAGCACAGGGGCGATTATCGCCCCATTCGCTTTTCTTGGCAGTAAATATGACGGGAAACTCGAAGAGTTTTATACACGGTATTCAACGAAAGACGTGATCAGCCCTAAATTATCTAAGAACTCTTTGGCGAGTACGCGTCCGCTCCAACGTATTATCGCGAAGTATATCGATAAAGAAGTGTTATCTGAAATAGCCAATGAGTATCGAAAAGGTCGTCGGCTTTATATAGGTACGACCAATCTGGACGCGCAGCAGCTTGTGATATGGGATATGGGTAAGATAGCGGTAAAGGGGAACGACGAGGCATTAGATCTTTTTAGACGCGTTATTTTAGCGTCGGCATCTATCCCAATAGCTTTTCCTCCGGTCTATTTCAAGGTTGAGGTTGGCGGGGAAGAGTATGATGAAATGCATGTAGATGGGGGCGTGACAAAACAGGTGTTTTTTCTTTATGATGTTCTTATCGGGATGGACAAGGCGCTAAAAGCGAAACGGATCGATATGTCGAAAGTTAAATATAGCATTTATGTGATACGGAATGGTTACTCGGATCCGGTGTGGCAGGAAATCCGGGATGAGATATCGTCAATCGCGGAGCGTACTTTGGATACAATGACGAACGCGCAAAGCACGGGGGATCTGTATCAGCTGTATCTTTTTACAAGCGTCAGTAACGGGGATTTTAATCTGGCTTATATTCCTTCGACCAGTAAATGGCATTCTAAAGAATTGTTTGATAAAGAAGTGATGAAGAAACTTTTCGATCTCGGTTTCGCTCAGGCGGAAAAAGGGTATGCATGGCAAAAAGTCCCGCCGGGGTTTGATCCGGAGATAGCGAAAAAACAATGAAAAATTTGAAAATGGATAATTTTGTAAAAAAACATAAAATGTTGTTTATATGGATAGCGATAATTTTGTTTTATGCAGTTTCAACTGTGATAGCGTTCCGTGCTGTCGAATAGAAGTAAAAAGGGCATCCCGGGAGGGTAAATGAATATTACAGATGTTGCTCTGATGATAAAAGGGATCATAGAAGGGAATAATAGAGTGGAGATTTGTGGATTTAATGGAATCGATACTGTTCATTTGAATGAACTTACCTTTGCGGTGGATGATGAACATTTGGGAATGGCCGAAAAAAGTATGGCTGCGTGTGTTCTTACGAATAAGATCGTTAGAAAATCCACTAAACCCTTAATAAGGGTAGAAAATCCTAAGCTCGCATTTGTGATGTTGTACAACAAATTCAATCTACGAGAAGTTAAACCGGAATTTATACACCCAAAAGCCGTCGTTTCTTCTTCTGCCAGATTAGGAAAAAATGTTTGGATCGGGTCCGGAGCAGTAATTGAAGACGACGTGATAATAGGAGACAATACGGTCATTGAGAGTAATTCAGTCGTTAAATGCAAGGTTCAAATAGGTTTGAATTGTCATTTATATCCGAATGTGACTATTTATGAAAATGTTAAATTAGGTAAAAATGTGATACTTCATGCTGGAGCTGTAGTGGGGTCAGATGGATTTGGCTACGTTAAAGATGGAGGGGAAGTCTATAAATTCCCGCAGCAGGGGTCAGTTATTGTTGAAAATGATGTCGAAATAGGGGCGAACACAACGGTTGATAGAGGGGCTTTAAGCGATACGATAATTGGTGCAAAGACAAAAATAGACAATCTTTGTCAGATTGCACATAACGTTAAGATTGGGCGGAATGGTTTTATTGCCGCGCAGTGTGGTATATCCGGAAGCACTATTGTCGGGGACAATGTTATGATGGGGGGACAGTCGGGTATCGTTGACAACATCGTAGTGGGAGATAATGTTACGATAGCAGCTAAAAGCGCTGTTATCGGAGATATAAAAAGCAATAGCGTGGTTTGGGGAACGCCAGCCAGGCAGATAGCGCAAACAAAAAAACAGATGGCGGTTCTCTCGTGGGTTACAAAAAATTTTAAATCGCTTTCATATATTATGGGGAAGAAGACAGATCAATAAAGACGGCGGTTGATATGAAAGAAAAAATGACAGAGTCGAATAAAAACGGATCATTACGAGCGATGAAATATGCCCGTACGAAGATAGCCGTGATGAACGCTTTTATAGCACGTCTCAGGGAAAAAAGTTTTGACGATATCTCTATACAGGAGATATGCAGGGAGGCAGAGATATCCGAGGGGACTTTCTTTAACTATTTTCCCGCTAAGATCGACATAATATACTATTATTCCTTTATGATGTTTCTGAAGATCGAATGGTGCGCGTGTCAGGAGATCCCGGAAGGGAAATACCTCTCGCGTATAAATACGGCTTTTGAGAAATTGGCCGAGGAGATGAATAGCCCGAATATGTTGTATCAGCTGGTGGCGTTGATGATAACCCAGAAAAACCGTCCTTCTAAAATATCCATATCTTCTATAGAACGGGAGCTTGTTTTCCCGAATTGTAACGGTATAAACGATATGCCGCTTTTATTTATTGATGAGTTTCTTAATGAGCAATTAAACGAAGCGCTAGCCAATAAAGAACTTCCGAAGAATATTGAGATAGAGGATATGCAGATATCGTTGATATCGATATTAGGTGGTACATTGCTGGCCACGAAGTTCGGGAATATTATTAACATCAAATATCACTATATGCGCCAGCTTCATCTTTTTTGGAAGTCGCTGGGCATTACGGTAAAAAAGTAGAGGATGATGAAAGGATGAGAATAGTGCCGGATAAAAATATTAGCAGATCGTTGATAACGATAGTTTTGAGCGTGGTTTGTGTATTTACGGGAAATGTGCCTAACGCGATAAGCGCGGAAAATCCCGGCAAAATATCATGCGGAGAGAATCGGCTTATAACCATGTCGGATGGTATTAATCGTGTGCTGAAAGACGGCCGATTGATAAAGATAGAGATGTCGGATGAGGATATGTCGTTCGCGGATACGATCGTGGCTCTTTCTCCTCTTTTGCCGCATGTAAGAGCGAATATGTCACAGACATATAATAGATACGTGCCGGAAATGTTATTTGGTAGTCAAGCTGTCGCGATGGGTGAAAAAGAGCCGTTCGCCGGAGGGGTGTCTATATATCAGACGCTGTTTGATTTTGGGAAAAGCATATCGAATTACCGCGCCGCTACTGAAATATTGCATGCCAAAAAAGCGACTGTCGAAAGCGTTAAAAGGGCTGTGACGCTGGAATTTATCATGGCTTATCTGGATGTCCTTGAAAGCGAGAAGATGATAACGGTTGCCGAGAAAGAGACGGAAAGCATTACCGCGTATCTTAAAGATATGACAAGCATGTACGAACAGGGAGTGATAGTGGAGAACGATCTTTTGGCCGCAAAGGTGAAATTATCCGACGCGGAACAGAGGCTGATAGCGGTGCGCAATCACAGGGCTGTCGCGGCGGCAAAAATAAACACTTTACTCACATTGTCTCTTGTTGATGAAATAGCGGTCAGGGACATTAAGTCCGAGATCCCGGCTATTTCCGATATTAAAGATGCATGGCAAAACGCCGAGAAACTTCGTCCTGAGATAAAGTTCTATAACAGTCAGATAAAATCCTCAAACTTAAGGGAAAACGCCAAAGCTGTGCAGAATTTGCCGACGATCTTTACCGAGGGAGGATATTCATATGGGGAGAACAGATATATGGTTCATCAGCATACGACGTATTGGATGTTCGGGGCGAAGATGGACCTTTATGACGGAGGCTTATCGGTGGGCGATGTGTCTAAGGAGAGAGCGTTCCAAAGGCAGTTGTGTGAACAAAAGAACAAGTTGATAGACGATATGCGCTTCGAGATAAAGGCGAGTTATGTGGGATTGCAGGACGCTATTAAAAAAGTAGCCGTGACAAAGGACGCATTAGCGCAGTCCGAAGAGAATGTCCGCTTTTACCGGGTTAAATACAATAACGGCGCTGCCACTTCGACCGATGTTCTTGAAGCTATAGCGTTGCAAACTAAGGCGCAGGCGAATTATTATACCGCTGATTATGAAGCCAAACGTTATTATGCGAAACTAATGTACTCAACCGGGGCCGATATGGTCTCCTTTTACAATGAAACGGAGAAATGAAAATGGGTATAAAAAATAAAAAAATGTTCTATTCAATAGCTGGAAGTATTGTTGTTTTAGGCTTTATTGTTGTTATGCGCATTATCGGCGGAGGATGGGTTGAGACGGACGATGCCTTTGTGGAAGGAAGGATACATAGCATAGCGGCAAAGATCCCGGGAACGGTCAGATCCGTGAACGTGGAAGATAATCAGACGGTTAAAGCGGGGGACATACTGGTTGAGATAGATCCTGTGGATTTCGAATTGAGGGTCAAAGAGGCTAAAGCGAATTTGGATATACGGAAAACGGCGTTTGATCAGTCGGAGCGTGACAGGAATAGGGCAGACGCGCTGTTTAAAGACAATGTTTTGCCAAAAGAAAAGCATGAAAATATCCTTACGGCCTTTAATCTGGCGAAAGCGCAACTCGATGCTGCTGAGGCACAGCTTAAAATAGCCGAACGGAATCTGGAATATACAAAGATATGCGCGCCTGTCGACGGTCATGTGACAAAAAAATCCGTAGAGAAAGGTAATCAAATACAGCCGATGCAGCCTCTTATGGCGGTGGTGTCTAATGAGATGTGGGTTGTCGCGAATTTTAAGGAAACACAGTTAGCGAGAATGCGCCCCGGGCAAAAGGTGGAGATAGAAGTAGATGCGTATCCCGGGAAAGTTTTTAAAGGACATGTGGATAGCGTTCAGCGCGGGACCGGTTCTAAGTTCAGCATGTTCCCTCCGGAGAACGCCGCAGGCAATTTCGTTAAAGTGGTTCAGCGCATACCGGTGAAAATAGTTTTCGACGGACCAGTGGATGAAAAATGTCCGTTAAGTATCGGGATGTCGGTTATTCCAAAAGTAAAGGTACGTTAATGCAGGGACAAGAAGACGAAGATTCCCTCCATGCCGATTGGAAGCCCAGGCACAATCCATGGCTGGTATGTATGTCGGTTATGCTGCCGACTATCATGGAGGTTCTTGATACAACGATAACAAATGTGGCCTTGCCGCACATAGCGGGAAATATGGCCGTCAGTACACATGAGGCGACATGGGTGTTGACAAGTTATCTTGTGGCGAACGCTATTATTTTGCCCGCCGCGGCGTGGTTCAGCGGTTTTTTTGGCAGGAAGAATTTTTTGAATATATGTATCATTCTATTCACTATAGCTTCGTTGATGTGCGGAATAGCTAAAAGTCTTGGTTTCCTGCTTTTTGCCAGAGCCTGCCAGGGGTTCGGCGGAGGAGCTTTGATGCCTATATCCCAATCGGTCCTTCTGGAAAGTTTCCCTAAAGAAAAAAGAGGCATGGCTATGGCGGTTTTCGCTATAGGTGTCATTGTGGCGCCCATTGTGGGGCCTGTTGTAGGCGGATGGCTTACCGATAATTTTTCATGGCGGTGGGTGTTTTTTATAAATCTTCCCGTGGGGATAGCGGCTATTTTCTTTACCGGTCTATTTGTGGAGGATCCGCCGTATATAAAAAGAAAAAGCGCTATGATAGATTATGTCGGTTTCGCTCTGATGGCCATAGGGCTGGGGCTCCTTCAGGTGGTTCTGGACAAGGGGCAGGAAGTTGATTGGTTCGCCACGGCGTGGCTTGTTCGGGCTTCCATAATAGTAGTCGTTTCGCTGATAGCCTTTGTTCTATGGGAATTAAGGGTTGAACATCCGATAGTGAATTTCAGGATACTTAAAGACAGCAATTTTTCCGCGGGGCTTGTCGCCGCGATGATGATAGGTGTGACGATGTACGGTATAGCCACCATTCTACCGCTGTTTTATCAGACCCTTATGGGGTATCCGGCGTATTTAAGCGGGTTGACCTCGGCGCCTCTTGGGATAGGCGCGTTTGTCGCTTCTATTGTTGTCGGGGTTTTAAGTGCCCGTTTTGACGGAAGAATATTTTTTTGTGCCGGGCTAGCTACTTTGGCAATAGGCGCTTTTTGGCTGTCTGACCTGAATATGCAAATAGCTATGCAAACTAAGATACTGCCGATAATTGTGATCGGGGCCGGGTTAAGCATGTCTTTTGTACCGCTCGCGACGCTGACAGTAGGGCATCTTGAAAACAAGGACATGGGGAACGCTTCCGGCCTTTTTAATCTGATGCGTAATATCGGGGGAAGTATAGGGATAGCGATGACAACGACGATGTTGGCCCGTATGTCGCAGGTCCATCAGAATTTTATGGTCGGTCACGTGACCCCGTATGATCCGATGTATCAGCAAGCGGTTCAAGCTGTGGGGCAGACTACCGCAAATGGTCTTATTTATCAAACTTTAATGCAACAGTCTACACTTTTAGCATATATCTATACGTTAAGATGGTTTGGTGCGTTGGGTGTGATCTGTATTTTGCTAGCCATATTTTTCAAAAGGATTGAGCATAAATCCGGCGAAGTTATGATGCACTAACTTTATCATTGCTTTACTATATATCCATTTTATGCTAAAATAACACCATGGAAGAAGACAGGCGCAAGACAAAAAGGTATGCGATTGCGTATCCGATTGAAAATAGCCGGGAATCTTCGCTAAACCTGGTGGATGTTAGTCCTTTCGGCGTGGGGTTCAAATATCCCGGATTTATTGAAAAAGACCAAAACTTTAATCTGAAAATATTCCTGAAAAAGAAGATGTTTATAGTAAATGCCGTTGTAGTATATTCGAATCCTATTAGTGCCGGAGAATTCAGTATCGGTGCGAAATTTGAGAATACGCCGGAGGGTTTTATAGAAAATCTGGAGAGGGAAATAGAAGACATCGAACATTATCGCCGGGAATGCAGCCGTTATTACAATAAAAATTTCACATTCAAAGAGGCCTCGTTCGCTTATCTGAGAAATAAACTTCCGTCTGAAATAATCTGAGATATTCTGGTAGTTAACCGCGTAAAATCTTAAGAAGTTCTTCTTTTTTGTCGATCTTGTTTAAGCGCAATTCCTTTGGAATGATATTCTTAATTGTTTCCGTTTTGCGTTGGGAGGCGTTTGATTGAGTGTTTTCTTTAGCCGTGTTTTTTCTGCTGGATACTGTCATAACGGCCAAGTCGAACAGCCAAATGAGGAGCCCGGTCAATATAACTCCGCACACAGATACGATAAGTGTCATTCTCTGGGTGGATTCGACCTTATTGTAGAAATAGCGTTTTGTTTCGGTCAGTTCGTTCTCAAGAGCGACAACACGTTCTCCTGCGGACATTTCGGCGGTCTGGACAGGTGCAATGTGGTTGTTAGCTAGCCGGTAGTTTTCAACACGTGTTACAGGGCGTGCCGTTCTTTCGGAAGCGGGCACCTTGCTTTTAGGATCTCTCGGAGAAATAAGAGTGCCACGCTGCTTTTCAACCTTTGAATGTGTAGCCGCGAACACCTCGCCAGCCGATAATAAAAAAAAAGCCATCAGTATATATACAATAAATCTGTTTTTCATAGAAGCTTCCTTAAATTTTTTCAGTAATATTTTGATCGTGATAAGCAAATAAATAAACTGCTTCATTATACCACATAGACCGAACGATATGAATCGAATTTTAGAGGTTAGTGAGGCTTTTTATTTTATAAAATGCGTGTATACTGTTTAAGAGGTGATGACGATGTGCAATGCGATTTTGCTATTATCGTGTCCGGATAAGCGTGGGATAACCGCCACAGTTACGAATTTTGTTTACACGAATAACGGGAATATACTGCACGCTGAACAGCATAAAGACGAGGAAGTAAATATTTTTTTTATGCGTATCGAATGGTCGATGGACGGATTTGCCATACCCCGTGATAAATTAACCGAAAAGTTCCAGCCAATAGCGGATATGTTTGAGATGAAATGGAGCTTATATTTCACCGATTATATCCCGCGTATGGCGATATTTGTTTCAAAAAGACTGCATTGTCTGTATGATCTTTTGTTAAGGAACCGTGGAGGGCAGTTCAACTGTGATATCGCACTTATTATCAGCAACCACAGGGATGCGAAAAAAGTCGCGGATGAGTTCGGGGTCAGATTCCAGGAATTTATAGTGACAGCAGAGAATAAGATGGCCCAGGAAAAGAAGCAGATAGAACTTTTGATGCAGGAACATATAGACGTTGTAGTGTTGGCACGGTATCATCAGATATTTACAGAGCAGTTCGTTCGGGCTTTCGATAACAAGATTATAAACATTCACCATTCGTTTCTGCCCGCGTTTATCGGAAAGAATCCATACCATCAGGCCTATCAGAAAGGGGTAAAGCTTATAGGGGCTACAAGCCATTATGTTACCGAAAAACTGGATGAGGGGCCGATAATTGAACAGGATACTGCACGAATAAGTCACCGCGACGCTATAGAGGATCTCGTCCGCATGGGAGAGGATCTTGAAAAGGTAGTATTGGGCAGGGCGGTGGTGTGGCATTTGCAGCGCAAGGTATTGTCCTTCAACAATAAGACCGTAGTATTCGAATAAATTTTAAAAGTGTTAATTATCCTGTCTTCTGTGAATCCGAATATTATCTGTGGATAACTAATGTGACTGTTGCATAAGGTACTATAAAATAACATGTTATGCGATAACTGCGGTGTGTTATGTTTGGGGATAACCATTTGACAGAATAGGGATAATGGGTAGCAATAAAATCGTATATATTTTTGTACAAACTGACTTTCACAAAAAATAGGTTGACTAACATTGGGTATTTGTTTAAAATAATGTTGTTTTTCGCTCCAGTTAGGATATGCATACATCGCTTGTAACCATTTATATTTTTTGCGGTTCAGAAAAACAGTCAGGATCCAAGAGTTCGGCATAAAGTATGCTGAGTTTTTTTTGAATAAGTTAACAAACGAAAATACCTAACAAGGAGGGTATATCATGGAAAGTAAGAACTTCGGAAAAGCGAAAAAAACGACTGTGGCTCCCAAAGCTGTTGATAGCTGCTGCAGTAGCAGCAAATCCTCAAAGAAAAAGGTCGATTTTGAGCTTTTCGCTCCGGAAGCAAAGACAGTTGTTGTGACCGGTAGTTTCAGTTCATGGGATACAAAGGGTGTTGCCATGGCGAAGAATAAAAGCGGACTTTGGAAGACCAGCGTTGATCTTTGCGCCGGCAAACATGAATATAAGTTCGTCGTCGACGGCCAGTGGAGAATAGATCCGGCAAATAATAAGACCATAAACAACGGTTACGGTTCTGTAAATTCTCTTCTGGAAGTGATCGGTTAATGAGGATTGCCATATTTTCGTGGGAATCCGTGCACTCCGTGCATGTAGGGGGTATAGCGTTCCATGTGTCGGAACTGGCATGTGCTTTAGAACGGAAAGGACATGAGGTCCATCTGTTTACGCGCATGGGCAAGACCGATCAGGCTATGTACGAGCGCATACACGGGGTGCATTATCATCGTATACCTTATCCCTCAAATCCAGATTTTGTCGAAGAAGTGAATAATATGTGCCGGGCCTTTGTTGACGCTTTTTTTCAGACAGAGGATTATGTAGGGCAGTTCGACATTGTTCACGCCCATGACTGGCTTACCGCGAACGCGATGTCATGGATAAAAGAGGGGCGTGGCAGGAAATCGGTACTTACTATACATTCCACGGAATATGGAAGATGCGGGAATAATTTTTTTGACGGTCATTCCGAGAAAGTGAGCGGCATAGAGTGGCATGGAACTTACACGGCGGACAACGTAATAGCGGTTTCAAAACATCTTAAGAACGAGATAATGTGGATATATAACCTTCCTGATTGGAAGGTTAACGTGGTCTATAACGGGGTAAGTTATTGGAATTATGACGGATGGATAGACCCGGGAGCGGTGCGTAGGATGTATGACGTAGGGCCTTTGGACCCTATGATTCTTTTTGTGGGCAGGATGGTGTACCAGAAAGGGCCTGACCTTTTGGTCGAGGCTATACCGCATATTTTGAAATATTATGGTAACGCTAAATTTGTTTTTTGCGGTGACGGCGAAATGCGGTGGGATGTGGAGAATGCGGCGAAGCGTATCGGTGTCAGCCACGCCACCAGATTTCTGGGGCATCAAAGCGGTTGGAGATTGAAGGATCTTTTTAAATCATGCGATTGTGTTTGTGTCCCGAGCAGGAACGAACCTTTCGGTATTGTTATACTTGAAGCATGGAGTGCCGGTAAACCTGTAGTGGCAACGTCGATTGGTGGTCCATCGGAAATAATTTGGCACGAAGTGAACGGTTATCAGATAAACCCTGATCCGAATTCCTTGGCTTGGGGTATTGGAACATTGTTCACGGATTTCGATGACGCTAGACAAATGGGGCGGAACGGCAGAGTCGCCGTGGAAGCGGTATTTTCATGGGATGTTATCGCTGATGAGGTTTTGACTGTATATAACAGCTAATAAAAGGCGGGGTATAGTGGTTCGCAGATATCTTAAACGGGAAGGGAAGATGAGATATGGGTTCTGATCCCAGACCGTTCGTCGATAATTATGATCTGCCTTCGGGGCATGGACATACATATGTTACGCTTGTTGCTCGCGATCCACATTTCATGTATGCGTATTGGGAGATATCGTCGGGTTCTATATGTGACGTGAAAAGGAACATAGGAGAGGATGAGTTCAATCGGTCGACTTATGTCCTTAGAATGTATGACATAACCTTGGTGGATTTCAATGGCGGTAACGCGAATAATACTTTTGATATAGAAGTTGGCACCAGTGTGAATAACTGGTATATAAACCTTTGGTCCGATAATGCCACATATTGCGCTGAAATAGGTATCCGGACGTCTGACGGCCGGTTTTTCAGTATGGCAAGATCGAACGCAATGTCCACGCCGAGACTGCATTCGTCTAATCGCAATGAAGTTATGTGGATGGAGGTCGGCGGTGACGGCAAAACCGCTGTTGTACCCGATGGTCTCGGAGTATTATCAGATCAGCAGAAAAAGAAAAAGTTCGAAGAAGATATCAAACAAAGAAAGCTCACAGGTAAAAAATCCGTCAAGGTCAACGGAAGAAAACTTTTGGCGTCCGTGACGGAAGAAGACATAAAGGCTTATTACGCTAAGATATTCCCTGTATTGAAAAATGTTATATCGGCGAGAAGGAAAGGAAAGGTTCCTCGGTTAAAAAAGAAACATACCGCTGTAACCGGTCGCAGGTTGACGCTGGACGAATTGTTATTCAAAGGGATGACAAAAGATCAGTTTGTAAGGAGAGTCCTCCTTGGCGCGTCAGAAGAAACCGCTATGCCGGCCGGTGGAGCAAGTGAGTCGTTCGGCGGGGCCAGTGAACGGACTGAAAAACAGAGAAAGTTTTTCTTCATGCTCAATACGGAACTTATAGTTTACGGCCGGACTGAACCTGACGCTACAGTGCATTGGGGGGACAAGCCGGTGAAACTTAATCCGGACGGTACTTTTAGCATGAGGATGTCTCTGCCTGACGGGGAAATACCGCTCGATTTTGTGGCGGAATCTAACGATAAAGTGGAAAAAAGACGCATAGCGACAAAGGTCGAACGGTTCAAAACAAAATACGAGCCGTGAGACCGATGTGCCTAGATTAAGGTGAATACACCCATGGAAAAAGGTTATGTATGTCTGGTCTTGCATGCCCATCTGCCTTTTGTAAGGCATCCCGAAGAAGAATATTTTCTTGAAGAGAACTGGTTGTATGAAGCGATCACCGAAACATATATCCCTCTCCTTCGTATGATGGAACGGCTTACAGCCGATAACGTGCCTTTCAGACTCACGATGTCAATGACCCCTCCGCTTGTCAACATGCTCAGGGATGAGCTTCTGGTCAATAGGTACATCAGGCATATCAACAAACTTATAGTCCTCGCTGAAAAAGAGGTTGAGCGAACCGGATACGAGCCACATTATCACGGGTTGGCTCTTATGTATTATCGGCAGCTCAACGAGGTTAAAGAGATCTTTATCGCGAAATATAAAAAAGATATCGTTGCGGCGTTCAAACATTTTCAGGATAAGGGTTCACTCGAAATAATCGGTTCATGTGCGACTCACGGATTTTTACCGATACTTGGAGTGAATCCGAAAGTCGCCCGGGCGCAGATCATGGTGGGAGTTGAGAATTACACCAAAACATTCGGACGCGGACCGCGCGGTTTTTGGCTGCCGGAATGCGGATATTATCCCGGAGTTGACGAATTTCTCAAAGAGGCCGGTGTGAGGTATTTTTTTGTGGATTCACATGGTTTGCTTAATTCCGATCCGGCCCCGAGATACAGCGTATACGCGCCTTTATATTGTCCTTCCGGTGTTGCGGCTTTCGCTCGTGATTGGGAGTCGTCGAAGCAGGTGTGGAGCTCTAAAGAGGGATATCCCGGAGATCCGGACTACAGGGAGTATTACAGGGACATCGGTCATGAACTGGAATATGAATATATAAAACCATATATTCATCCTTCGGGGATAAGGGTTAATACAGGCCTTAAATACTGGCGAATAACAGGTAACACGGAATACAAAGAGGCGTATAATCCGGAATGGGCGCGCGAAAAAGCCGCTATACACGCCGGCAATTTTATGTTCTACAGGGAAAAACAGATCGAGCACCTTTCGGCGCACATGGACAGGAAGCCTGTGATCGTTGCGCCGTATGACGCGGAGTTATTCGGCCACTGGTGGTACGAAGGGCCGTTATGGATTGAGTATCTTATGCGGAAGGTCGCATATGACCAGAAGACATTTAAAATGTTCACGCCTTCCGAATATCTTGATGAGTACAAAGTTAACCAGATGGCCGTGCCTTCGACGTCAAGCTGGGGCTATAAGGGTTACGGAGAATTTTGGCTTGAGGGCTGTAACGATTGGATCTATCGTTATCTGCACAAAGCCGGCGAGAGAATGTGTGAACTTGCCGAGGAATATTCTAAAGATATAAAAGGAACAAAACAAACGATACGGAAAAGGGCGCTCAATCAGGCAGCGAGGGAACTTTTGCTCGCCGAAGCCAGTGATTGGCCTTTTATAATGAAGACCGGGACAATGGTCCCGTACGCGCACCGTCGTGTCAAATTGCATATAAATCGTTTCACGCGGTTGTATGAGGATATAATGACGGATTCGGTGGATGTGGATTGGCTTAAAGAAGTCGAATGGCGAGATAATATTTTTCAAGATATGAATTGTGCTAAGCATTATCTGCAAAGCGCGGTAAAAATGAAAAAGAGCAAGCCTGGGAAAACGGGTAAATCCGGTAAGACAGGAAAATAAACTTTCGGGGGTGGATCTATGGGCTCAAGGAATGATATGCCAGAAATTTGCGGTATGGAAGAAGAGATCGAAGCGTTGAATAAGAAAAAGAAAAAACCTTATCCGACGAATCTCGATTTCAAAAAAGTTAAATCGGCCTTCGGCATAGCGCTTCATATGCATCAGCCGTCTATTCCGGCAGATACAGATGATATCGGAACAGCGGGGCTTATTTCCAATCTTGAACATATGATGCGTAATCAAGGGATAGGAGACAATCATAATGCCTCGGTTTTTCTGTGGTGTTACGGCCGTATGTCGGATATCACGAGAGAACTTGTGGCGTATGGGAAAAATCCGCGAGTCATGCTGGATTATTCGGGAAACCTTTTGTGGGGGCTTAAGCAGATGGGGCACCAGGATGTTCTTGATAATCTCGCGCTTGTGACGAACAATAAAGAATATGCGCCGTACGTTGAATGGGTGGGTACGATGTGGTCTCACGCCGTCGCCACTTCCACGCCGATACCGGATATGAAACTGCAGATGATGGCGTGGCGGAATCATTTCGCATCGATCTTCGGGATGAAGGCGCTTGAAAAAGTAAGAGGCTTTTCTCCCCCGGAGATGCATCTTCCGATACATCCGGACGTTTGTTATGAATATGTGAAGACGCTGAAAGAGTGCGGATATGAATGGCTTATGGTACAGGAACATACGGTAGAGAATCTCGACGGGCGCGGCATTAGAAATCCGCATTATCCGCATAAACTTGTAGCTAAAAATTCAGAAGGTAAGGTTGAGGAAATAACGATACTTGTGAAAACGCAAGGATCGGACACGAAACTCGTCGCGCAGATGCAGCCGTATTACGAAGCTAAAGGTTTGGATAGGCGTGATTACTGTGGCAAAAAGATACCAGCGTTCGTTCTTCAGATCGGTGACGGAGAGAACGGCGGAGTGATGATGAACGAGTTTCCTCCGGGATACAAAATAGCGTACGGAGAGATCGAAAAGTCCGGAACGGTCGGGATGAACGGTTCCGAATATTTGGATTTTCTTAAAGAGGAAGGCGTCGACGAAGAGGATTATACGCCGGTTCAGCCGATCGGACAGCACCGCATATGGGAACATGTCGGGAAATTCTATCCCGGAGCGTGTGATGACGCCATAAAAAAAGTCAAAGAAAGGGATCAAAGTTTTAATCTTGATAAAGGCTCGTGGACGAGTGATAAAAATTGGGTCCATGGATATGAAAACGTCCTGGATCCGATGAATAAACTTAGTGTGGCTTTCCACAGAAGATTTGGAGACAAGAAAACAGCGGTTACTTCACACAAATATAAAGAGGCGCTTTTATATCTGTTGTTGTCACAGACCAGTTGTTTTAGGTACTGGGGGCAGGGGATATGGACAGAATACGCGAAAGAAATAATCAGACGCGGGATGGAAGCCGTAAAATGATCGTTTTGTGAGCAAATTGAGGATCAAAAGGCCTGTTCATACGACAGGCCTTTTTGTTAAGGAGAAAATAATGATAAAACGAAAAAACGAGCAGACGATAGAAGTGCGTAAAAATATGCGCGGCGGTGAAGGCGAGGTAAAATTTATACATTATTTCACGAAGGGCGAGATAAAGGCTCCGTGCAGATTGTTTTCGGATATAATCTTAAGCCCGGGTTCATCCATAGGTCCACATGAACACTCCGGTGAGGATGAAGTGTATGTGATCCGTCAGGGTAAAGGACTTATGATAGACGGCGACAAGGAATTTACGGTTGAGACCGGTGACGCCGTGCTGACGGGCAGCGGCGCGTCACATTCCGTTAAGAACATAGGGAACGAAGATCTGATAATAACCGCGGTGATCATGTCGTACCACGCGTAAAGGATTTAGATGATACTTCCAGCTGAAATATCTTTTCCGGGTAAAACAATATTCAAGAAGAACGCGTATCTGGCGATAAGCGGGGAACTTCTTGAATACGGTAAGAATGGTCTTATTGTCCACGGCGCGTCGCTTGAGAGATCAGGTAAAGAAGTGGAGATATATAAACAATTCTCTTCTTCCTCAAAAGTGGCGTTCTATATGCACGATACAGGTGAGCCTGATCTGGACACGGTCGCGGATATTATTCGCGCGGCGCGGGAGATCAACGCTTCATGGATAGCCGGAATAGGCGGAGGCAGCGTATTGGATCTTGCAAAAGCCGCGGCAGGTTTGTTTAACGCGAAAGAAAAACCCGAATATTATCAGGGCGGAGGGAAATTAAAAGAGGACGAAAAGGGAATACCTTTTATTGCCGTTCCTACTGTTCCCGGCAGCGGCGCCGAAGTAACGCCGAACGCCGTGGTGGCCAATGGCGAGAAAAGAAATAAAATGTCGATACGCGATGCGGGTTTTATAGCTAAAAAAGTTATACTCGATGTGGCTCTTCTTAAGGGGTTGCCCGCGCGCGTGATAAGTCATTCCGGCATGGATCTATTCGTGCAGGCGTATGAGTCGTTTACGTCAAGGAATGCGACATGGTTCAGTGAAACGTTGGCGCTTAAAGCGCTGGAACTCGCGAATTCAAGTATATTGCCGGCGTATGAAAAGCAGGATGAAAAAAGTTTGACGGATCTCTTGGCCGCGAGTTATTTGTGCGGCATAGCGTTCGCTTCGTCAAGATTAGGAGTTATACACGGTTTAGCTCATCCGCTTGGTATTTTGTACGGTGTTTCGCATGGACTTGTATGTTCCGTTTGTCTTTTACCGTCCATTGAGTTGAATCGTGACGCTATGGGTGAAAAGTATGATGTCATGTCCGGCGTTTTGGGTATGGATTTCAAAAAACGCGTCGCAGATCTTCTTTCGCGTTTGAATGTTTTATCTCCGTTCAAAGGGAAGGAAACCAGGGACGGGGAGTTTATTATCTCCGAAACATTAAAGTCCGGTTCTACCGCAGCAAGTCCCAAGAATATCACACGTGATGATGTGGAGTACCTCCTCAGATCTTTGTTTTGATCAAAACAATAAAAGATAAAATTTCCCCCAGTATAGCTACGGTAGACATGCCCACCGTAGCTATGTATGTGATTCACTTTTAGTTGATTGACAAAAAGAGAAGGAATGGAGTGAATACGACTTGCCGGAGAAGTTTGTATTCTTTCTGCCGGGGATGCTCGCGCTATGTCATGCCCGAATGCTTCTATCGGGCATCTGCAACATTAAAATCATCTGATTTTCATATTATAGATTCCCGCTAAATGCGTGCGGGAATGACATCAATGCCATCATCTCCGAATGTTTTTATCGGGGATCCATGAAATTAAAATAAATGTGTCGCTCCGCCGGATCCATGCCCGCTCGGCCTCTCGATGCCCCGTCCGAAAGAACACAAACTTCTCTGAATATGGTAATCGTCCACCGGCAGAATTTTTAGTTTCACCAAGAAAAATAAAAACTGTACAGTTTGTTTCTCTTGCCCAGATGGATATTTTTTAGGAATTGGTATTATCAGTAAGTTGCCGGGACCATAACCGTTGGAATTTTGAGATTTCCTTCGCGACGTTATTTTTTGACACGACAGCCGAGATCGAACATATGGAGTTCGCACCGGCGCTGATCACATCCGGCGCGTTCTCAAGTGTTATGCCGCCGATAGCGGCGATCGGGATATCGGATATCTCCCGTATTTTTTTTATCAGTTTTGTGCCGGTCGGTTTAGACGCGTCATGCTTGGTTTTTGTCCTGAATATCGGTCCGACACCCAGATAGTCAGCGCCATCTTTCAGCGCTTTTTTTGCTTCTTTCATATTGGTTACGGATACGCCGATTATGATGTCTTTCCCTAATATTTTTCTCGCGGTTTTGTAGTCCATATCTTTTTGTCCGATATGAACTCCTTTTGCATTTATGGCTTGCGCTACGTCAACGCGGTCGTTAACGATGAAAAGGGCATCTCCGCATATTTTTTTTAAGGCGGCGGCTTCTTTTATCATGTCGCCGGTTTCCAGGTTTTTTGCCCGATATTGAATGGCCGTGACCCCACATCTTGCGGCATTTTTAACGTCGTTAAAATTACCGTTTTTGCTTAAGGCAGAGTTGGTTATAAAGTAATAACCGCTTATTGGAGTTTTTTTATCTTTTGCATTTTTTCGCATGTTTTTTTATTTAGATTGTAGATAGCATCAAAGAGTTCAGATTTGAAAGAGGCCGGTCCGGAGCATTTTTTCGCCGCGATCTCTCCCGCGATGCCGAAAGTCGAAAGAGCGGCCGCCGCGGCTTTCGCGAGATCTTTTTCTATCGCCGCGAACGCGCCGATTGCGGAGGAGGCCATACAGCCCGTGCCCACTACATGGCTCATCATTTTGTGTCCGTTTTTCACTATGTACGTCGCAGTGCCATCGGTCGATATGTCTTCTTTGCCTGTTATGACCACAACGCATTTTTTGTTCTTTGCTAATTTGTTGGCTATCTTGATCAGGTCTTTTTCTACCGTGCCGGCGTCGACGCCTTTAGTTTTTACGTTTTCTCCGGCGATCTTCGCTATCTCGGAAGAATTGCCTTTTATTATGTCTATTTTTACTTTTTTTATCAGTTCCATACATTTTTTGTTCCGGAATTCAGTGGCTCCGGCTCCGCAGACGTCAAGAACTACAGGTATGCCTTTTTTGTTGGCGGATCTGGCGGCGGATATCATTGAGTCTATAATTTCAGTCGTCAGAGTTCCTATATTGAGTACCAGGGCTGACGATATCGCCGCCATATCGGCTGATTCTTCTTTCGCGTGTGCCATGACGGGTGACGCACCTAATATTTTTACGACATTCGCGCAGTCGTATATAGTTACCCAGTTCGTTATGTGGTGTACGAGGGGGGATCTTTCACGCAAATTTTTGAGTAACGGGTATATGTCCATAAATAGCTCCTTACAGTATCAGCTAAATAATAATTTATTGTGTAAAAAATGTAAAGGGGATTGTGAAAAAGAAAAAAGCAATACGATTTTTTGTGCCGCTTGGCGAAAGAGAAAATTCTGCCAGTGCCGATTTTTGTATCTGGAGGAGTTTGCGTTCTTTCTACCGTGGATCCACCTTCGCCGAACTATTTCATATTATTTGGCTACGGCGGATAGACTGCTCTAAATGTCGTGCGTCATCCTGCGCGTTTCGAGAAAAGCCCTGTTATTTTTATTCTCCCGGCGTTCGCCTAGCGCAGATGCGTAATTTACTTCTATCTATTGTGGGCTTTTCTCTCCAATGCTCGGCTCTTCGCACGACATCTTCAATAGAATCCGCCTGTTCGGAATGTTCGAGCACTTAAGAAAAATACCCGCAAAAGATAAAAATATTTTACGCTTCAGCGAAGTATCAAACGCCTGGAGATCGAAAATAACAGGATATTTTTCTAAAGCGCGCAGAACTTCCGAATAGGTGGAGGCGAGAATGTAAATGGGATGCCGAACACATTGGTGTTCGGTGTGGGATTCCGCCCCGCGGGTGGAATCCCATAATAAAAAGGTACCGCGGACTCCTGTCCCGGGGCTCCATTTTCATCTATTGGCGATTTTCGATTCTCGGTTGCTCTGTTTTTCGCCGAAGGAGAAAAACAGGTAGCCCCAAGGGGAGAACGAAGCCCGCCAAAGGCGGGCGAAGTGTCCCACGAAGGGGCGGTGCCGAAATGAGCATTGCGGATGAAATTCATTTCAAAACGCAATGAGAATGGAGGCATAGCGAATTTATATATAAATTTGACGTCAAATTTTGACGAATGAAAAATTTGGTAGCCCCAAGGGGATTCGAACCCCTGTTTTCAGAATGAGAATCTGACGTCCTGGACCAGGCTAGACGATGGGGCCTAAGTCAGGAAAACACTGGTCAAAATGTTAACACAGCACAAAATATTTGTCAAATTTTTTTATATGGTATACTTACTAACATAGTTGGGAGAGATATGGGAATATGAGAAAAATCGTATTCAATACTATAGGAATAATTGAAATGCTGATCGGGATAACGACTTTGGTCGTTTGTTTTGCCGTACAGACCTGGGGTATTGGTGGTTTTGCGGTTAAGTCACCCAATGTTTATATCTTTGTTGTTACGACTGCTACCATGTCGTTTGCTTTAGGTGTGGGTATGCTTTTTAACCGTGAGTGGGCCAGAAAACTACTCATATTCTTTTCAGGGTACATTATTATAACAAAAATTTTGATATATTTGGGTTTACTAACGTTTAACGGTGAAATATTCAAGGCGGTTCCAACCAGTGCCAAAAACATTATATCGCTGCTCTATCATATTCTTTTGATCGTTGTTTTGATCCGTTTTTCAAACGAAGGAAAAGAAGATAGTAAAACCGATAACCGTTAAAGTGCCTAAGGTGACATACTCTTCCAGAATTCGCTACAGAATCATTCCGTAACATTCAAATTACATAAAAAGATGGAATTTTAGTTCCTGTGTTGTGTTTTATTCTCCTACGTGGAAAAAACCAGGGCTTAACCCGGATAGCTTCATTTTAGGGGGAATAGCATAATAACGGTATTTAACTATTAAAACGTTAACAAAAATATAAGAATATTTCACTTTTTATGTTTATAAATAAATGTCTGATTGTAATTTGACAGAGCATATACAATTAGGTATATTCTTTATATTTATATAATTTTAGAAAATTCAAAAAGTTAGATGAAATGTTTTGCATGTAAAAACTGGATTTTTAATTTGACGTATTCGTTAACGATACACCAATAAGCGAGGCTCTTATGGTAAAACCGAAGAACGATCTGAAATTTCTAAAAATAAGGTCGGACAACGATAAGACGCAAATGATATTGGATATTTTTTTCAAGATAAAAGAGTCGTCGGAGTTTACGGTAAAAGGTGTCAGTGAAAGTACAGGTATAGACAATGCGTTCGTGGCGGGATATTTTAACGCATGCGTAAATAAGAAACTGTTGCAAACTGCGGGAAATTCCATATACGGTGAAAATCTTAAATTTTCAGCGCAGACGAAAAAAGTAATGGGGATAGGTTTCCGGGAGGATAATTGTTTCATAACGGTGATCGACATCGCGGGAAATATTGTTTCCAAAGAAAATATAAAGATAGAGGTTTTGTTGAGCGGTAAAGGAAAGCGCAAAGATATATCTATGATCGTGAAAGAGATATCGGCGAAAACCATGCTGAATAGCGGAGATCTTTTGGCGGTCGCGGTTGCGATGCCGGAAGAGATGATAGATATTAATCCCAAAAGCAGCGAAATACTTGTGAACGGGATAAAGGACGTGTTCAAATGTCCGGTATACGCGACAAAGTCCGCTACGGCATCAGGGTACGGCAATCGGGAGTTTTCCATAGAAACAAAGGGTAAAGACGTTCTTTATATGCATTCGGATATAGGTATAGGTGTAGTTTTCAAAAAAGAGATGATATTTGAAGCCGATGAGTACAGCGAGGAAAAGAACGGGGCGTATCTTAGACCATGGAATCAGTTCAGCATTGTGAACGCAACGAAGGAACTTATACTGCGGGGCGTCGGGACGGAGGTAGTGGAGATGGTTAAAGGTGACGTTGAAAGGATAACTTTGAATACTGTACTGGAGGCTGCCGAAAAAAAAGATGAACTTGCAGAGGACCTTGTTAAACGGTCTGGCCTGGCGCTGGGTGTTAGGGTCGCATATCTGATAAATATGTTCAATGCGAAATTCGTTCTTTTCGGGGGCGGAACTGAAAAAGCCGAAGGGCGGTTCATTCCGCATGTTATGGATAGTATGAACAGGTTTATTTCCAAAGATGTTTTGAATGAGCTAAGGATTGTCCCAGGTGTTCTGGGAGAATCGGCATCTTCTATCGGAGCGGCGCTTTTGTGCCGCCGTGAAATATTCATGGAGGTGTGATTGTGGAAAACCAGAAGGTGATCGAAAAAAAATGCAAAATATGCAAGAAACCTTTTGTGCCTAACAAGTACAGGCCCAATCAGGAGGTGTGTTCCAGCCTGGAGTGCCAATATCAGCGGCAGCTTTCGAATATGCGAGATTGGCGCGGCGATAATCCGAATTATTTTAAGTATAAGGAATCTCAGGATAAATCGTGGAAACAAACTTGCCGCGAAAGGTCCCTTGAATGGCGCAGAAAACATAAAGAATATCTGCAGCTGTACAGAGAGGCGAATAAAGAAAGGCATCGTGTTTATATGCGCGATTATATGAGAAAATATCGGCAGCAGAAGAAGACCGGCGCGGATGACGTGTCGGGCAGTACTGGTACTATTGGACAACAGGCGTAGTGTTCTTTTTCTGATCAAGGGAGTGAAAGTGGCTTTGTATAGTAAATTATCCGCTACATTGAGAAAAATATCGTCGGTGGTTGTTCTTGTCGCTTTCTTGTGCGGGGAGTGTCACGCCCAAGGTATGGAAAAGAGCGATGCTAAAGTGAATGAAGAAACAGCGGATGAAGAAAAATCGGACAACGACCAGGCTGGGGCTGATGTTGCCGGGCGAAACAGAGCCGCGTTGCCTGAAACGCAAAAAGAAGACGTCCTAAAGGTATTGAAGAAAACGGGAGCGGTTAAGGGCGGTATCGTTGAGAAATATAAACCCCAGGAAAAAAAAGCAGGCATATTTAATTTCTCCGCGGCACGGGAGAAAAAAGAAAAAGATGAACAGGATAAAATAACCGTCCCAGTATCAAAAGAGATCCAATCGGAAGACGATAATCCCAGTATTAACATGACCGCTAAGGAACCTGCTACATCCGGACTAATTGCGGAAGAACCGCAGCAAACAACGCAGGATAAAGACGATCAAGAAGAAGTACTGGTAGAAGAGAAACCGACCGAAACTGTTGCCGATCACACGTTGGTCGACTCCTCGGATCAAAGAGATGAAAAGATCCTGGCGGAGAAGGAAGAGACTGCGACAGAAGAAAAGGCGGCTGTAAAATATGAAGATACAAGCGCTGCCGTGAATAATGTTTCTGTCGAAGAAACTGTGCCGGGACAGGATGCGATTCGGGAAAACACGCAGATAATTGGCGCGTACTCGGACAAAGTGGTTAGCCCGAATGAAACAGCGACATTCTCTGATAAAGATAAAAAGGCCCCGATCCCTGAGATAACACAAAATAAAGAAACGGTTACCGTTGTTGATGCCGGACAGAAAACGACAGGGACCACGGTTAAAAGATCTTTTTGGGCTAATGTGCGAGACATCCTTACGGGTAAAATATGGGCCAAACCCGAAGATCGAAAGACCGTGGGACGTAGTGGGAATGAACAGAAAACAGCGCCTGTGTCATGGTTTTCTAAGGTGAAAAATGTTTTCAGAAAACAAGATGAAGCAGTCGATAAAAAACCAAGTGAAGTGAAGGCTGACGAAAAGGTGAAAGATGATAAAGTTAAGAGTAAAACTTTTGTTGAGAAGAAAATAGAAAAGTATGACAAGGATCTTAAAAAAAGACAAGCAGAGGCGCAAAAATATGTTGATGAGGCTAAAAAGCATATAGAAGAAGGGAATTATGGTATCGCGCAGCAGTATTTGTTCAAAGCCAAAGAAAAATGTCCCGAGGATACCGAGATACGGGATATGATAGTGGAAAATGCCAAGATCACCATGTATGAATTGAAAATGAAAAACCGGATCCCGCTTCAGAAAGAAATGGCGAACAACGCTAGAAACGCGGGGATTGACATATATAAGGAAGGGAAGGAAAAAGAAGGATGGTTTGCCGCAGTTATGAAGGGGCTTGAGAAGCCGGAAGTTCCGCAAAATACGATAGTTAAGATGGGGCGGATATATAACGTGGATGAATGCGTACAGATCGCCATAAGTCGCAGCCCGCGTTTTGTTTTTACGGATGAACAGATAAAACTGGCGGAGATGAGAATATGGGAAGCAAGGCGGGATCTGTTGCCCAGCTTTGCGACAAAGTTCGAAACATCATCAGGTCGTATCGGGGCCGACAGTATGGTACGCCATTATCGGGGTAATAAATATCAATTTGAGCTGAAACAGACCATATTTGACGGGATGGAAGGATTTTTTAACGTTAAACAGGCGGAGACAAATCTTGATCAGGTAAAACTTGAGAAGAAAAAAATATTGTTGGATGTCGCCGAAGAGGTAAAAAAAGCGTATTACAGCCTTGATAGGGCCAAAAAATCTTATGAGATGCAGCAGCAGATACGTGCAAAGATCGGAAAGTATTACGATATAGCTACAAAGGTATTTCAGGACGAACTTATTTCGAATGAGGAATTTCTTAAAGTAAAGACTCAATATGTGCAGTCTGATTTTCAGTGTATTTCTACGGAAGAAGATATGCTTTTGGCCGAAATGATACTTTTTCAGGCTATGAGTTTTGAACCGGAAGAACGTATCGACATAATGCCAGTTGAACATCCGAAAAAAATACTGAACATAGGTCTTGAAAACTGTTATGACCTGGCGCTGGCGAATCAGCCGGATTTTCTGCACAAGGCTAAGGTCTTGGAATATTATAATTATGAGAGAAAGATGAAAAAAGCGAAAGGTTGGCCGAAAATAGAATTTAACAGCTCGTTTGGGGCCGCATATGAGAACTATGAGCCGTTGAGTATAGATGCGGACTATACGGCGGATGATTCAGGTCCGGCTCGTTCCGGAAGGCAGATGGAGCCTGAATGGTACGCGGGCGCGAAAGGTAGTATTCCTCTTTGGGGTAACACGGTCGAATATAATTATGTGAAAGAACAGTGGGCGCCGACCGTTTCCGCGTTCCGAGGAACACAGTCCGCGACCAGTTACTATACTATCAGGGCGCTGGACAATCTGCAGTATTTCTCAGATTTGCAGGAAGCTCGTGTCGGTTATGAGAGGGCGAATTATGAATATGAAAAAGGGAAGCATGATCTTCTTATGGAAATACGCGAAACGTATTTCAAATACCGTAAATCCGTGCTGCAGATGGATATAGCCGCTAATGAATATGAACACCAGAAAATGCTTGTGGATATCATGGAAGAAAAAATGAAGTACGGGGAGCTTGCCATATCCAACGTGATAGAGGAAGAAGTGAAACTTGGTGAGTATGAATTCGCTAAGGTGCAAGCCGATACCGATTATTATACGTCGATAGCCGCTTTGAACAAATCTATAGGAATAAACGATTATTTTAAACCTGATTTTGAAGACGAAGAGTTTGTGAAATGGCGCGGCGAAATGCAGGCGAGACATCGCGATGAAAAAACTGCCGAAGAGAAGGCCGTGATCGAGAAGGAAAATAAGAAGAAGGAAAGAAAACAACAGAAGAAGGTCGACAAAAAAGCCTCTGATGATAAAAAGGGGAGTGTCCCGATAGCGGCGGATTCCGGAAGTGAAAAAGATAAAAATATTACTATTGAAAATAAAACGGATGGCGTGGAGAGTAAGGAAAAAAACGAGAGGAAACGGCTTTTTGGCGGACAGAAGAAGAAAGGTTTATTGAATAATTTATTTGGGTTTTAAATAACATAGATGCTGTGAATTTATTTTAAAGGGCGTGGACGCGCGAACATGTGTTTCACGCATATTTGGAGGATAATCATGAGCGATGACAAAATACCTGTCGATCCGGAAAATATGTCCGGTAAGGTTCCGGAGAAAGAGGACAAACCCCAGTTTGAATTTAAACCTGAAGTTCCCATGGGGGTTATAGGTTCCGGTCATGGTAAAGGAACTGAAAAAAAAGGCAAAGGCTTTCAATTCAAGATGCCGAAAATAAACGTCAAAGATATTAAGCTTTCCAAGCTGAAAACCATGAATAAACGGACACTTCTTTGGGTGGCGCTTGGGATTATCGCGGGTATGTTGATCATCGGCCGTACTGCGATACAGATAAAGAACGTTATCATGGGCGGAAAAAAAGAAGAAAAGAAAATGGTGGAATTTGCCGATACCATTCCGGTCAAGGTGTATAAGGTCAAAAAAATGGATTTTAAGGATACTCTGCCTGTAATGGGAAGGATAGCGGGGTTTAAGGAGATAGATCTCAGGTTTGAGAGTAACGGTGTCATGGAAAGCTTCAACTTTGAGGAAGGGGAAAGGATATTAGAGGGGGATATTATCGCCAGTTTGAATCAAAAGGATGCGCTCTTGAAACTTAAATACGCGTCGCTTGAACTTGAAAAAGCGAAAAAACTGCATGAGCTGGGCGGACTGGATAAAGTAGCATATGATCAGAAAAGTCTTGAATATGAGTCCGCTAAAAGGGATCTTGAAAAAACCAATATTTACGCGCCTTCCGATGGATATCTCGGCAGTAAGGAGAGGGACGCCGGAACATATGTGACGTCGCAGGACAGAGTGGGTATCTTTGTGGATTACAGCAAGGTTTATTCTATTTTTGACGTGATTGAAGAAGATTCGTCAAAGGTGGAACTTGGGCAGAACGTGGAAATATTCGTTGACGCGTTTCCGACCGAGACTTTTAAAGGGGCGATAGATACGATATCCCCGATGGTAGAGGGGAAAACGCGGTCTCAGAAGGTAAAGGTGGAACTTGAAAATGAAAAAGGGAATTTGAAACCGGGGATGTTCAGCCGGGCTGTGATAAATACATATGAAAAGAAAGACGCGCTGATGATACCGAGTTCCGCGTTCAAGAAAAAAGAACAGCAGTATTTTGTGTATGTGGTACACAGAGACAGCGATGCCGCCGCCGAAGACGAAAGTGCTGAAGAAGAAATGCCGTCTGATGAAGAAGAAAAAAATACCAATGAACCGTCCGATACTCCCCCGGCCGATAATAAAAAGGGAATAAACAGCGGTGACGAAGATGCTAAAGATGAAGATGACGCAATGACGGCCGAAGACAAGGCAGAGGCCGACGCGCTGGGCAAGGATCAGAAAGAATCGACAGAAAAAGAAAAATCGAAAAAAGAAAAGAAGCCTCTTTTGCCGTTTATGGGAAAAGATAAAAAAGAGGATCAGGATAAAAACATGCCCCAGGCCGGTAAAATGCCTGCTCCGGGAATGACTGCCCCAAATCCGGATGGTGCCGCTCCGGCCGAAGGCGGAGAAGAACAGATCGAGACCGGTACGATAGAGGAAAGACAGATTGAAATAGAATATCTTACGCATGATATGGCCGAGGTAAGCAAAGGGCTTAAAGAAGGCGAACTTATTGTTCGGGAATTACACCAGGAATTTAAGGATAAAGATAAAGTCGAAATAACCGAGGTTCAAGAAACTATTTTCTGATCCGGGATGGCCGCATAAATCATGGGAATGACAAGCTTTTCTATACAGAAGCCGGTAACGACCATAATGATATTTTTGGGCGTATGTCTTTTTGGCGTTATCTCAATGATGAAGCTTCCGCAGGAGCTTTTTCCGCCGATAAAATATCCGCAGCTTACGGTATTTACTTCGTACGCGAATGCCGCTCCGGAGGAAGTGGAAACGCTTATAACGCGGCCGATCGAGGAAGCGGTCGGAACGGTAAGCGGACTTCGCTCTATACGGTCGATTTCCCGTGAAGGGGTGTCGCTGGTCTTTGCCGAATTTGATTGGTCGCAGAATATGGATTTCGCGGCGCTCAGGATGAGGGAAAAAGTGGATCTGGTGAAAGCGCGCCTTCCACGAGATTGTTCCGAACCGTTGGTAGTTCCGTTCAACCCGTTTGAAATGCCGGTGTTGAGGATCAGTGTTACCGGTAATAGAAGCCCGGTAGATCTGAGAAGGATATCTACGACCATTATAAAGGAAGAGATAGAAAAGGTTGACGGCGTCGCGTCCGCGTCGGTCGAAGGAGGGCTTGAAAGAGAGATAATCATTGAGGCGGATCTTCGTAAACTGCATGATTATCAGATACCGATATCCGATCTGACGGACGTAATAATGAATGAGAACCTCAATTATCCCGCCGGGACCATAAAAGAAAGTTTCTATGAATATCTTATCAGGACATTGGGGGAATTTAAGGAAGTAAAGGAAATAAATAATCTGGTCGTTAAGGACAAGACCGAGAACCCGGAAGAATATCTGTCCGGGGACGAGAGAGAACGATATCGCGGGATAAGCAGGCGGCCCACCGTGGTAAGAATGAAGGATGTCGCCGAAGTGAAAGATACGGTCAAAAGCAGGACCAGTTTTTCGCGGTATAACGGGAAAGAAAACATATCTATTTCCATACAGAAACAGGCCCAGGTCAATACTATACAAGTCATTAACAGGATCAAAGACGCGATGGGTCCCATACAGAAACGTCTTCCTGCCGATATACAGATGAAGATCATTTATGACCAGTCGACTTATATCAAGGACGCTATAAATGGTGTTGTTGAGGCGGCATGGCAAGGTGGGGTATTGGCGTTTTTAGTTTTGTTGATGTTTTTGCGGAATGTATATGCTTCACTTATGGTTACGGTGGCGATCCCGATATCGGTCATTATCACGTTCGGGTTTATGTATTTTGGGAATATAACTTTGAATATGATGTCGTTGGGTGGTCTGTCTCTTGGAGTAGGGATGCTTGTAGATAACGGGATAGTTGTTATTGAGAATATTTTCAGTTACAGAGAAAAAGGATCAAATCCTCAGGAAGCCGCTATTAAAGGAACGGATGAGGTTGTGAGCGCGGTTATCGGATCGACATTGACCACTATAGCCGTATTTTTCCCGATGATATTTGTTATAGGGGTGGCAGGACAATTATTCAAAGAACTGGCGTTCACTGTAACAGTTTCGCTTTTGGCGTCACTATGGGTTTCTTTTACGTTGACCCCGTTGATGAGCAGTTATATGGGGAAGGGTAAAAGAAAGGGAAAAGGCCCAGAAGTGGATTTTAGCGGGGGTAAGACATGGATGAAATTTGTAGACGGGCTTGAAAAGATACTCCGTTGGTTCTTGAAAAAAAAGGAAAGAAATCTTCTGTGCGTGCTTGGGATATTGTTGGCGTCGATATTTTTGACCTTGCTTATTGAGAAAGAGATGATGCCTAAGACCGACGAAGGACAGTTCGTTATAAAAATAGATATGCCTGTTGGAACAAGGGTGGAAGAGACTGATAGATTGGCACTTCAGATAGAATCACGATTAAAAAAAGAAAAGGATGTGGAAAGTGTAAGCAGCATAGTTGGTTCGACAAGTGAAAGTGGTTCGGATAGCATGGTTAAGCAGATGGGGGGCCATCAGGGGCAAATAATAGTAACTTTGAAGGAGAAAAGAGAGACTAAAACGGTGGATGTTATGTCAGCGCTATCCGCTGAATTCAAATCGGCCAGGTATTCACCCGCAAAAATTGAAGTTCAGATGCAGCAAGGCATGATGGGCGGTTCATTTGGCGGTGGTAGTAAACCCGTTATGATAGAGGTGAAAGGCGACAATCTTAAAACAATGGAGGATCTCGCTAATCAGGTCAGAGACGGGTTGGGCGGGATAAAAGGGGTATTCAGTATTGAAGACGATATCCCAGAAGCGTCTCCGGAAGTCAGAATAAATATCAACAAAGACAAGGCCGCTATATACGGTCTTGATGTTACCGAGATAGCGAAAACAGCGCAGATGCTTTTGAGGGGTTACGTTCCCTCAAAATTCAAGGAAAAAGGAAAAGAATACGATATCAGAGTTATGCTGCGTGAAAAAGATAAAGATTCTTTCAATAAGCTTAGTCGTATCGAAATTGAAAGCCCTACACACGGTATTATCCCTATGGGAATGATAGTGAGTTTTAATAAAGGGTTGGGGCCGAGCGAGATCAATCGTATCAGCCAGGAGCGCACGATCACTATCGGAGCTAATGTTGCTGACAGGAAAGTGTCGGATGTGCTTAAAGAAGTAGAACGTGTGATCAAAAAGATAAAGATACCCAGCGGATATCAGGTGAGGATAGCCGGAGAATCCGAGGAGATGAAAAAATCTTTTGATAGTTTACGTTTTGCTCTTATTCTTTCGATAGTCCTGGTCTATATGATCATGGCGGCCGAATTCGAGTCTATAACACAGCCGATCATAATCTTGACTACCATTCCGCTTTCTTTAATCGGAATATTCGGCGCACTTTTTCTCACTGGGACATCTATCAGTGTTATATCGCTTCTCGGCGTAATAATACTGGGTGGAGTTGTTGTTAATAATGGGATCGTATTGATAGAATTTATTAATCTTATGATGCGGCGCGGGATGAATTTAGTGGATGCAGTTGTTGCCGCGAGCCGGGCGAGATTGAGGCCTATACTTATGACCGCTTTGACAACTCTTTTAGGAATGTTGCCGATGGCGTTCTCCGGCGGTAAAGGATCCGAGCTCAGGGCCCCGATGGCGGTCAGTATCATCGGAGGGTTGACTCTTTCTACTATTTTAACGCTTGTAGTCGTCCCGGCGATATTTATACTGGAAAGTGAGTGGCGCCAAAAATTCAAAAAGAGTATGGGAGCGCTTGGAAATAAAATAAAAACGTATGTATCAAGATTTATGCCAAAAAACGCGGAAGAGTGAATGAAACCGTGAGTTTTCAAATAATAGTATTGTTCGGTAAAAAGTTCTGACGGATCTGTAACGGTGTCGTCATTAAAAAGAAAATATGAGTCTCTCTAATTTTTCCATCACAAGGCCTGTTACCACCATAATGATATACGCGGCGTTATGTCTTATGGGGCTGATATCGCTTACGCGATTGCCGGTGGAATTGTACCCGGATGTTTCATTCGGGCAGATCAGTATCATTATTTACATACGTGGCGGGATCCCGCCTACCGAAGTAGAATCCCTTATCTGCCGGCCTGTCGAGGAAGCCGTTAACACGGTGACCCATCTTGAGGATATCATGTCCATATCCAAAGAGGGAGAAGCGACAATCGTTCTGAGCTTCGAGCAAGGAATAGATATGCAGCTTGCGGCTATGGAGGTCAGAGAAAAGTTCGCGAAGGTAAAAGACAAACTGCCTAAAGAATGTGAGAAACCGGTTATAGCTCAGTATTCTCAGACGGATGTCCCGGTTATGATCCTCGCTGTCACAAGCCGTAAACGTACTCCGGAAGAAATGCGCGTCGTAGTGGATGAACAGATCAAGGAAAGGCTTAAAAGAGTGAAAGGTGTGGCCAACGTCGAAGTAGGCGGCGGACGTGAAAGAAAAATACTGGTCGAAATAGACGAAAAAGCTCTGTACAAATATCATATTCCGTTCAATCAGATAGTCAATTCTCTTGGAGCCAATAACCTAAACCTTCTTGTAGGTGAACTGAGCCAGAAGCGGGATAAGGTCCTGCTGAGGTTGTTTGGACAATTGGAGGATATCAACGCGATAAAAGATACGGTTGTTGTTTCACGTTCGGACGGATCTGCGGTCCGGGTTAAGGACGTGGCCGAAGTTAAAGATTCTTATATGGAGGCGGATAGTTACTCCAGGATCAATGTAAAACCCGTCGTGTCGCTCTATGTCCAGAAAGAGTCAAAAGGCAATACGATAGAGATTGTGGACGGGGTCATGAAAGAGTTGGATGTTGTAAAAAAAATGATGCCGAAGGACGTGGAGATAATCACGACAAGCAATCAGTCTGAATTCATAAAAAAATCTGTCGCGAATCTGCGTGACGCTCTTCTCAGGGGCGCGGTGATGATCCTTCTTGTTCTAATGTTCTTTATGTGTAAATGGAAGCCGATATTCTGGGGCATAATCCCCGGTGGACTGATAATGTCGTTATTCGTGCCGGAATTTATAATTATATGTATGCTTCTTTTTCTAGTCGCCTATTTGCTGTCTGTAAAAGATTACCGGCCGATATTGATAGTCGCGATGTCTATCCCGATATCTTTGATAATCACGTTTGCGTTAATGGATATGTCGAACATGATATTCCCGGGCAAAATGAACCTTACTGTAAATTTTATGACGCTTTTTGGATTGGCGCTTGGAGTAGGGATACTTGTAGATAACTCGATAGTTGTGTTCGAGAATATCGTCACAAAAAGCGAACAGGGGATGAGCTTCTATGAGGCGGCCGAGGTTGGCAGTACTGAAATGGGTGTTGTTATTTTTGGCTCGACGTTAACTACAGTTATAGTTTTTCTCCCGATGATATTTATCAGTAAGTCGATAAGTCTTTTGTACGGGGGAGTGGCGTGGACCGTGACTTTTTCTCTGACCGTTTCACTTTTTGTGTCGCTCATGATAGTTCCGCTTTTTACGTCAAGATTGAAGGAAGTCAGCGTTGCGACCGATGCAAAAGCGATAAAGGAAGGGGTGTTGAAGTCCATATATAGATTTCAAGAGAAGGCCTTGCTGTTTGTTTTTAGAAGAAGATTTTTGGTCTTATCGATAGCGGTTTTACTTTTTTGTATCGCGATGTTCGTGTTCTCAAAAATGGGTAAGGAATACATGGGATCCACCGAACAGAGCAAATTCACTACCTTTATAGAGATGCCTACCGGGGCTAAATTGGACGCCAGCGACGAGGTTGTCCGTAAGGTTGAGGATATGCTGAAAGAGGTGCCGGAGGTCAAGGATTTTACGTCAAGGGTCGAAGGGTGGTCCAGTAAGATATACGTGAATCTTGTTCCTGTGACGGAGCGCAAAAGGTCGATGCAGGAAGTCATCGAGAGCCTTCGTCCTAAGGTGCAACGCCTTCAGCCGGCCTTTATTTATTTCGAGGAACAGCAGGAGGTCGGTACAAAGGAGTTGATACTCAATGTTTATGGGTATGATTACGATATACTTCGTGAAATAGCGGTAGCGGTTACCACAAGGATGTCGCGTATACCGTATTTCACCGACTCAAAAATTAGGATGAGGGAGGGCCGCCCCGAACTCTGGATAAAGGTGGATAAGGAAAAAGCCGCGAATTTCGGGTTGAGCACTCAGGAAGTGGCTGATACCGTGCATGGTAAGGTGAGGGGATTGCGCGCTACGCTTTATCATACAAAATCAAGCGAAGTTGAGACTATCGCGCGATTGAAGGAAAAAGACAGACGTACCGTGAAAGATATACATTTATTGTCAGTGGCGAAAACCGGACATGATACGGTAAAAATGGATCAGATCGCGGATTTTGAGTATGGTCTTGGGCCCAGTGAGGTGTGGCGTAAAAACAGATCGAGAATGATACAGGTCAGCGCGAATATAGGCCAGATCCCGTTGGGGAACGCGGTGGATATCCTGATGAAAGAGCTGAGCGACCTGAAACTTCCCGAAGATTATTATTTTGAAATAGGCGGAGATTATCCGACGCTTCAGAAAACGCAGAAAGAATTAACGCTTACGATAATTATTACCCTTCTTCTTATCTACATCGTTTTAGCGTCGATGTTCGAATCGTATAAACAACCTTTTATAACCATGTTAACCGTGCTTTTGGCTACGACGGGAGCGATCGGGTCGCTGTATTTCACCAAAACGGCGGTCAGTATGGGGGCGATGATAGGAATGATGATGCTCGCAGGGATAGTTGTAAGTAACGGTATCATTCTTGTGGACCATGCGAATTATCTCAAAACAAAACGGAAAAATATATTCAGGATACTTATACAGGCTGCGAGGGACAGATTGCGCCCGGTTCTTATGACGAAGTCCACCGCTATAATGGGACTTGTACCGCTCGCGCTTGATAACAGCGAGGGAGCTAATCTCTGGAAACCGCTTGCGGTAACGGTTATAGGAGGGCTTGCCTTCGCTACACCGCTTACGCTTGTTTTGGTCCCGGCGATATTCACGATATTCGAGCAGTTTGGGCAGTATTGGCACCGGTTGTTCAGCATAAGGTTCTGGAAGGCACTGGCGGAGAGAACAGCCAGGCGTATTTCTGAGCTATCCGGAAAGAAAAAGAAAAAAAATAGATAGTGTGGAGGCTGTATGTGTAGGATGAAAAAAATGACCGGCGTGGTTTTAATATTCATGTGCTGTATGTTGTGTATTAACGGGACGATATCCGCGCAGGGAATAATAAAAACCGGATCGAATGTGATGGCGACGCCGATTGAAGAGCTTAGAAAGACCGTGGTTTTTATCGGCAGGCTCAATGTGTCTGACGGTCGTCCGGAGATCTTCGCCACAGGCTTCTTGGTGAATGTACAGAACACATTCCATCTGATAACGGCAAAACATGTCATAATCAACCCCCAGACCGGCGCGTTGCAGGATAGTGACGTCCTTGTTTTTTTTAATTTGAGGAGCGGTGGGGTCACGATAAGGTCCATATCCGAGATAAAAAAAGAGTTTGGGGTAGATTGGGTGTTTCATCCGGATCCTAAAGTGGATATAGCCATTATACCGTTTCTTGTGAATCCGGCTGAAGACGATGTCAGGGTCATATCGGATTCGCTTTTTCTTGAGTCCGATCAGCTACATGAGTTGTATGACGTGTTTTTCCTTTCCTATCAGCCGGGGATAGATCCCAAAGGTCGGATAAAACCTATCGTGCGTAACGGCGTAATAAGTCTCATGAACGACGACAGGACTTTTTACATCGATGCTACGGTGTTCCCGGGTAATAGCGGGAGTCCGGTATTCGTCAAGCCTTCGCCGATACGTCTTGGGCAATCGGGATATACGATAGGGAACGATACCATCGGCGGCCGTTTTATAGGTATAATCGGTGATTATCTTTGCAGGCAGGAGCTTGCCGTAAGCGCTCAGACAGGTCGCCCCAGAATAGTGTTCGAGGAAAACACAGGCCTTTCCAAGGTATGGTCGGTTACAATGATCCGGGAGGTCATAGGATCGGAAGCGTTCGAAAAACAATTAAAAAAAATAAGAGGGAAATAGAGTCCGCCGGCTGAGGAAGAAAACGATTGAAAAATAAAGGTATTTATGTATAATACTCACACAAACACAGCTGGGATGGATTTGTGTAAAGAAAAAGGGAGGATTGTTTATGGCGGCACCACATGTTAAATACCGGATGCGTCCCAAAAAGACCGGGGCGAAAAAAAGACAGAGAGTAAAGGCGCAGAAAAAACGGCTTGAAAAGGCAGGATATTCTAAAGACGCGCTTCTCCATATGACGGAAAAAGACATACGGACGAATTTGCGGAAGGCCATGCGCGAGAAAAAGGCTTAAATTCCTAAAGAAACGAAATAAAAAGGCCAGGGTTGAACGAACCTTGGCCTTTTTATTTTTAATCCACCGATGTTTGATTTGTGTAGATAAGAAAAATATTTTTGATCAGCTATCGGCACATTACGATAAAGAAAAGTTTGTGTTCTTTCGTACGTGGCATCGGGAGGCCGAGCGGGCACGGATCCGGCGAAGTGACACATTTATTTTAATTGCATAGATCTCCGCCTAACGCATGCGGGGATGATGTATTGATGTCATTTCCGCACGCATTTAGCGGGAATCTATAAAATGAAAATCAGAGGACTTTAATGTTATAGATGCCCGATAAAAGCATTCGGGCATGACATGGATTTCGAGCAGCCTGTCCGCCGTAGCCAGATACTATAAAATAGTTAGGCGAAGGAGGATCCCCGGCAGAAAGAATACAAACTTCTCTTTATAATCGGAAATATCGCTGTAGCTATGCAGAAACCACTCCTCACCGAAGTGTTATTGTAGGGAGTTGAGCTTGCTTCTTATTTTATCCTGCGAAGGCATTATCTGGAGCGACCTTGAGAATGCGTTACGAGCTTCTTGTGTATTGCCGGATCTTAAGTATATATCGCCCAACATATTCCATGCCTGAAAAAATTGCGGCAATTGCGAAACCGATGTTTTTAACTCCTCGATAGCTTTTGTCTTATCGCCTTTCTCGGAGTATATTATGCCGAGATTGTAATGGGCGATGGGGAAGTTTGGCTGTATTTGTATTGCGGTGTTAAGATATTGTTCGGCTTTTGCAAAATCCCCCAAGGCCATGTAGGAACTTCCTATATTCCCATACGCGGAATCGAATTTTGGATTAATGCTGATGGCTTTCTGATATTGTTCAATCGCTTTAATATGATCGTCTTTTTCATAATAGGTATTCCCCAGATTCAGGTATAAACGCGCGTTATTCGGATGGAATTTCAGCGTGCTTGTGAAAAAGGATATCTCATCTTTCCAGTCTTTATTTCGGTTTATCGTGATAATGCCGTACGGGACGGCGGCTGTCAATAATACGGCGGTCAAAGAATATCGTAATAATGGATTTTTTATCTCAGGTCTTCGCATTATCGTGGATATCGCGATGCCGAACAGAAGGAAAAGCCCTACGGAAGCCAGGTATATCCAGTGCTCGGCGATAAGACTGTTTATAGGAATAATATTAGAGACAGGGAAAAGACAGACAAAAAACCACGCGATAGCGAAAGATACTGTCCGTTGTCCTTTTTTGTAAGATGAAAAAGCCAATGATATCATAATCGCCACGACAAGAAGAGCAAAGAGTGCGCCCGGATCGAAAAGGTTTGTTGTCACGGAGATCGTTCGTTCCATATGCAGGTCGTTCGGCAATATCAGAAGCCTGAGGTATTCGACTATCGTTCTGAAGAAAGTGAAAAGTCTTTCGAAGAACGGTATCTGTGCGAATTCTGATTTTGGGGCGATCCCGGAGAAATCAAGAACGGTGGACCGCAGAAACCCGTAGATAGCCACTATGATAGCGAACGGAACCCATTTCCATTTAATTGAGGTAAAGGTGCGGGAGTCTTTATCTTTGTATAATATCGCGCAATAAGCCAGTACGACCAGAGGCATGATAAGCGCCATTTCTTTGGAAAGGAGAGATAGAACGAAAAAGAAAATAGAAAACGTGAAATACCTTTTAACGTTGAATGGCGTGGAATTAACAGTCGAAGCGTATTTTATAAAGAACAGGAAAGATAGCAGGAAAAATAAAGTATAAAGCGAATCGGCCCGGCCGGCGATATAAGCCACTGCTTCGGAGTGTACCGGGTGCACGGCGTAAAATATGGCGGCAATAAAAGCGGGCAGTATGTCCCCGATGAAGTATAGTAAAAATAAGAACGTCATTACGGCCACGAGGGCATGGAGCGTGACATTGGTCAGATGGAATCCCATCGCGAGTTTGCCCCACAGGAAATAATCTATCATATCGGATATTTCCTGTACGGGGCGGTAAAAATTATTGATATTTTCGCTGCCATATCCTACATATGTGGTGAACGCCTTGAAAAAATGAGAAAAGCTTTTTATCTGTGAGTTGTTGAGTATCAGGTATTCGTCGTCCCAGATGAAATCGCCGCTGAGCGTGTTGGCGTAAACTCCGAACGCGGCGAGGAATATCAGCACGCAGGATATTATTATGTGTTTTTTGGGAATCATTGGCGTGGCCTGAGCAGAAGACATTTTTTTTTGTATAGGCTTGTTTTTTTCTGGTTTCAAACTTTTCTCCTTGTAGTTGTAAAGCTGTAAGTAAATTATACCGAACAGAATAGTGTTTTGAAAACAGAAAATTGGAATATAGTCGGGGTTAAAAATAAGATAATTAATCAGGTGCATTATAATAATAATTATAATTTAATTTGGCACTGTTCGATCTTGTTGCGTATAATTTATGTATAACTCCGCGAGGATGTGTACGTAAGGGGTGTTTTTCAAAGGCGGCTACAAGAAGAGGAGATAATAATGGCGGAAAAGAAAATAAAGAAAGAACCCGGTTCTATCGATAAGAAGGCTGTTGAGGACCTTAAAGCGGACTTTGTCCATAACCGCGAATTTTCGCTCGCTAAGGATCATTATACGGCTACGTCCCATGATAATTACAACACTCTTTCTTTATCAATAAGGGATCTTCTTATATCTCGGTGGATAAAGACGCAGCAGAGGTATCATCACGAGAACTGCAAAAGGGTCTACTATCTTTATCTTGAATTCCTGATCGGGAGACTTTTAGGTAATAACGTCATGAATCTCGGGATCTTTCATGAAACCGAGAAAGCCATGTCTGACCTGGGGCTTAATCTACAGGATCTGAGGGAACAGGAAGTGGACGCCGGGCTTGGGAACGGCGGTTTAGGGCGCTTAGCTGCGTGTTTTCTGGATTCTATGGCGACATTGGGGATACCCGCTACGGGTTACGGCATACGGTATGATTACGGTATATTCAAACAGAAAATATATAACGGATATCAGGTTGAATTGCCCGAAGGGTGGCTGCAGCTGGGGAATCCGTGGGAGTTCGGAAGACCGGAATATACGATAAATGTGAATTTCTTCGGGAAAACGGTCAAACGTCAGGATAAAGACGGCAAGCTTGTTGTGGATTGGGTGGACACGGATAAAGTGAGGGCTATAGCCTATGATATACCTGTTCCGGGTTACGGGAACGATGTGGTCAATAATCTCAGACTTTGGTCGGCCAGCAGTACCGAGGAGTTTGATCTTGAATATTTTAACGACGGGGATTATATAAAAGCGTGCGAGAAAAAGATCACGTCCGAGAATATCTCCCGTGTGCTTTATCCGAGCGACAGCGTTTCGCAAGGCTTAGAGCTTAGACTGAAACAGGAGTATTTTTTTACAGCCGCGTCCATACAGGATATTATCAGACGGTTCAAAGTGCATAATAAGGATTTCAAGGATTTCCCGAAAAAGGTCGTAATACAGCTTAATGATACGCATCCGGCGATAGCTATCATCGAACTTTTGAGGATACTGATAGATGAGCAGGGACTTGACTGGGAAGCGGCGTGGGATATAACGTCGAAAACGTTCGCTTATACGAATCACACGGTCATGCCGGAAGCGCTTGAAAGATGGCCGGTTTCGTTGTTTGAAAAACTTCTTCCGAGACACCTTGAGATTATCTATGAGTTGAATATGAGATTTTTGAAAGAAGTCACGATACGCTATCCTAAAGACCATGAAAAAGTTCGCAATATGTCGCTTATAGAGGAAGGGTTCGACAAAAAGGTCCGGATGTGTAATCTTGCCGTGGTGGGGAGTTTCTCGGTGAACGGGGTTTCGAAATTGCACACGGATCTATTAAAAACCACGATCTTGAGGGATTTTTACGATTTTTATCCGCAGAAGTTCAGGTCTATCACCAATGGTATTACGCCACGCCGCTGGCTGAGAAAGTCGAACACGCATCTGGCGGAGCTGATAAATGACACGATCGGCGACGGGTGGGTAAGAGACCTTGCCGAACTGAGGAAAATAATGCCGTACGCCAAGGATAAGGATTTCAGAAAAAAATGGGCGGACGCTAAACGTATTAACAAGGTTAATCTGGCCACGTACATCAAGGAACATATGGGCATTGTGGTTAATCCGGATTCAATGTTCGATGTGCAGGTGAAAAGGATACATGAATATAAACGGCAGATACTTTTCGCATTCTATTTGATCGCGCAGTATCTGGATATCAAAAATAATCCGGGCAAGGAAAAAGTGCCGCGGACGGCCATAATAGCGGGTAAGGCCGCGCCGGGTTACGCGATGGCGAAGCTTACGATAAAGTTCATTAATAACGTCGCGAATGTGATAAACAGCGACCCATTGGTTAGGGATAAACTGAAAGTAGTGTTCCTTGAGAATTATTGCGTGTCTCTTGCCGAGAGGATATTCCCGGCGGGGGATCTTTCGGAACAGATATCGACGGCGGGTAAAGAAGCGTCGGGTACAGGGAATATGAAACTTATGTTGAACGGCGCGGTTACGATAGGTACTGAGGACGGAGCTAACATAGAGATCGCCGAGGAAGTGGGTCCATATAATATTTTTACCTTCGGACTTAAGGCGGACGAGGTTGTGAATCTCAGGAATTCGGGATATAACCCGCGCGATTACATGGTGCGCAATCAGCGTCTTATCGAGATCGTGGACCTTATACAGGATAATTTTTTCTGTCAGCTTGAGAACGGTATATTCAATCCGCTGATCGGGTCATTGCTTGATCGCGACGAGTATATGGTGTTCGCCGATTTTCCGGCGTATCTTGAAAAACAGGAAGAAGTGTCGCGTGTATATGCGGATCAGACCGAATGGGTGAAAAAATCGATCGCCAATACCGCCAGCGCGGGTAAATTTTCCAGCGACCGTACCATAAAGGAATATGCTAAGGATATCTGGAAAGTGATGTAGCATGGGTATGTCGGGGTGGATAAAAATTTACGCCGGAGTCGTGGTTGGATACGGTTTTTATATGCTGCTTGGCGCGGCGGATTTTTCTTACGTGTCTTCCCTCATGAAAGGCCTTCCGTATTTTGCTATTCTGGCCATATACGCGTTCATGGTACTTTACGGGGTTACCGGAGTATACTGCGGGATGCGAATGATGAGGTTCGAGAACTGGGCTAGAAGGGTGATAGTCGTGATGACTTCGGTAAGTCTTATCCAGGGATTTTTGATCGGCAATCTTGTGATGTCTAACTTCAAGGAATTCGTTATGTCCGGCAAAGCCGGGCTTCCTGTCCAGGACGCCGGAATGGCGTACCAGGCGGCGGCGTTCATGACCGTGATCTCCACCATACTTGAGATCTCCATCCTTGTTTTTTTTACAAGGGGTTCTGTGATCAAGTCGTTTGATAGCTAGTATCCGACCTCCTGACACTTTGACACATGACACGCTGACATACTTTAATGTAACGGTTGATTTCCTTTTTTCTAAAAGTTATAATACGGACCTATGAAATACGTTCTTCACGATGACGACGGGCGAGTCGTCAACACACACATAGATTTTATAAATAATCTCAACGGTGAACAATATGAGGTTGTCTCAAAAGGGGACGGGCCTTGCCTTGTTCTTGCCGGGGCAGGAAGCGGTAAAACGCGGACTTTGATATATCGATTGGCATATTTGATCGAAAAGGGCGTTCCGCCGCAGAATATTCTTCTTATGACCTTTACGAATAAAGCCGCCCGTGAGATGCAGGATAGGGCTGAGATGCTTCTAAAATACACGCCGAAAGGGCTCTGGAGCGGCACATTTCATCATATCGGGAACAGGATACTCAGGATGTACGCCTCGGAGGCCGGTTACAAAAACGATTTTGGTATACTGGATGATCAGGATTCGAAGGATCTTGTTAAGGCGTGCATGAAAAAACAGACGGCCGAATTCAAGCAGGAAAAGTTCCCAAAACCTTCCATAGTCCAGGATATCATCAGCTTCGCGTCGAATACCAATAAGACTATCGAAAAAGTGCTGAGTGAAAAGTATCCGTACTTTTCCAGATTTTCGGCCGAGATCGGCATGATAGCCAAGGAATACGCGAAGAAGAAAAAAGAATCGAATAATATGGATTATGACGATCTTCTCCTGACGTGGAAATGGCTTCTGGAGAACGTTCCGCACGTAAAAAAAAGGTTCACGGAACAGTTCCGTTACATCATGGTGGACGAATATCAGGATACCAACGCGATACAGGGTGACATCATAGATCTTCTCGCGAGTTTTCACAGAAACATTCTGGTCGTGGGTGACGACGCTCAGGCTATTTATTCATTCCGTGGCGCGAAGGTTCAGAATATTCTGTCTTTCCCTAATCGCTTCAAAGACGCGAAGATATATAAACTGGAGACAAATTACCGTTCTTCGCCGGAAATACTGGCTTTGGCGAATGATTCGCTGCAGAATAATCTTGATCAATATGAAAAGCATTTAAAGCCTGTGAACCCGCCGTTGGTAAAACCTGTGATCGTTGAGGTGAAAGACCTTTACGGCCAGGCTGCCTTTGTGGTACAGAGGGTGCTTGAGCTTCGTGACGAAGGGATGGACCTTAAGGATATGGCCATACTTTTCAGGGCGCATTATCAGTCGGCCGAGCTTGAGATGGAACTGGTAAAAAGAGGGATACCGTATGTCGTTCGCGGCGGTATCAGGTTTTTCGAGCAGGCGCACATAAAAGACATTCTTTCCTATCTGAAAATAATGCAGAATCCTTCAGATGAGATCTCATGGATCAGGGCGCTTACGCTGTGCCCGGGGATCGGTCCGGGTTACGCGGTCCGGTTATATGAACATTTTAAAAAATGCGGGACCGCGCTCAATGTTTTTATCCGCGGGGACGCCGTGAATATGTTGCCGCCGAAGGCCAGATCCGGATTTTCGCGATTCGTGAAAATAATGACGGCTTTGATGGATGAAGAGAAAAAAGATATGCCGGGTGAGATGATCAGTTCCGTAATGGACGGCGGATATGAGACGCACATGCTCACGAATTTTGAGAACGCTAAGGACAGAATAGATGATATCAAGGAGCTTATAAATTTTTCGCATGATTATAAGACTTTGCGTGAATTTCTTAACGATATTACGTTGCGTGAAAGTTTTAAGGGTGAGACAATAATGGGACAGGGCGAAGATGATGACGAAGAACTATTGCTTTCGACGGTTCATCAGGCTAAAGGGCTTGAGTGGGGCGTAGTGATGGTTATCGGTCTTTGCGAGGGGCAGTTCCCTCATCCTAAGGCGCTTGACGACAGCGCTGAGGTGGAAGAGGAGAGACGTCTTTTTTATGTGGCGTCTACCCGCGCCAAAAAATATCTGTATCTTATCCATCCGATGACGCGTTTCGATTATCAGCTAGGTACCGTTATCTCCAGGAAAAGCAGATTTCTGGAAGAATTATCGTTCGATACGTATGATTCCTGGGAAGTGGAAAGTCCTGGCCGAAGGTTCGAAGATAGGGTTAACCCAAATAGGTGGGATGATGATACCAAGTGGCGAGAGCGAGAGGACGTAATAGATCTATGACAGATAAAACTAAAGAAGAAAAACATTTTTCATCCGGCGGCGTTGTTATGCGTGAAGAGAACGGGAAACCGTTGGTCCTTTTGATAAAAGATCAGTACGGGCATTGGACCTGGCCGAAAGGGCATATGGAAGGCTCTGAAACACCAGAAGAGACGGCGATCCGAGAAACCGCTGAGGAGACCGGTATAGAAAATGTCCGAGTGATAAAAAAACTCGGCGAACAAAAATACCGGCATGTGCTGCATGGAGTGAAGATATTCAAAACCGTTTATATTTTTCTTATGCAAACGGTCGGGGACGGTAAACTCTCGCTTCAGGCCGCGGAGGTGGCTGACGGCAGATGGTTCGCGCCGCAGGACGCGCTTAAAACTATAGAGTACCGTGGATCAAAAGATCTACTTGAAAAAGGGATAAAGTCGTTTTGTTCCGAAATATTAAAGGTGAAATACTGATGGAAACTGAAAAGATAAAAGCGATATTATTCGATCTCGGGAATGTGCTTGTGAGGTTCGATCTGGCGATAATGGCCAAGGGATATTCAAAATACGCCCGGATACCTGACGAACGTATAGCGGAATTTGTTATGTCGTCGCGTCTCGGGGAGTGGTATATGAGAGGGAAACTCACCTCGTCGGAATTTTACAGGAAAACCGCGGCGTTCTTTAAAATGAAGAAGATCAGTTACGATGAGTTCTATGCCGTGTGGAACAGCATTTTTTCGCCGTATCGCGAGATGGAGGATATAGTGCGGAATCTCAAGAAAAAATATCCGCATATACCGCTCATAATCGTTTCGGACACGAATGAGGAGCATTTTAATTTTGTCCGCAAGGAGTATGAATTCATCGACCTGGTCGATCACTTTGTGCTTTCGCAGGATATAGGCAGGCTGAAGCCGCATCACGATATGTATAACGCGGCCATAACACTCGCCGGTGTCCTGCCCAGAGAGATATTTTATACCGACGACCGCGAGGACCTGATCAGAAAAGCCCGCGCGATGGGCCTCAGGGCATATCAATTCACGGGCCACGAAGCCCTTATCAAACAATTTGAGAAGTTAGGAGTGAGTCTTTAATTATCGCGGTTCCATAACGCTATAGGCCCGTGATCCTCCCCACAAAATTTAATAACGCTTTTCCCTCATTTCATCGGGTTCGGCAAAACTCGCCCGTATTGTTTATTTTATATTATTTTCTGAATCCTTCGGGCTCAAACATTGCCTCACCTTATGGTTATATGAAGAAGCTATATCTATCCCGCTGAACTTTCGGGAAAAGCTAAAATTTTGAATGGGGCCCTTGATCACGCGCCTATAGCGTTAAATTAGAACCGGATTCTAAAGGACGAAAGACAAGGGGACCCCTCAAAATTTCAGTATTTTTTTGAGCTTTTCAGGGAAACAGGCATGCAAATGTCTGAGCCCCGACGGATATGGGAACACAATGGGGGCGAGTTTTTGCATGCCCCATGAAAAGCGACAAAAAATACGTAAAGAAATTTGGGGGGAAGGTCTTTCGTCCTTTAGGATCCGGTTAATATCCCGCCGATTAGACTTCGTCGGCGTAGCCCATGTCCTGTAGGGCCGAAGGATTTTTTTTCCACTTATCGCGTACTTTGACCCAGAGGTCGAGGTTTACGGTCTTGTTGAAATATTTGCTTATAGCGGCTTTCGCGCGGGATTTTATCTCTTTAAGCATTTCGCCGTTGTGGCCGATCAGAATGCCTTTTTGAGAAGTACGCTCAACATAGATCGTGGCATAGACTTCCATTGAATCGTCCTTGTCGTCGAATTTTAGTTCGTCCACCATGACGGCCACGGAATGGGGGATCTCTTCGTAAGTGTGCGAGAGTATCTTTTCGCGTATCATCTCCTGGATTATAAAGTGATCCTCTCTGTCGGTTATTTGGTCTTCAGGGTAGAAGAAAGGTCCTTCTCCGAGATAAGAACGTATCGTGGCGAGAAGCTTTTCCACGTCTTTTTCGTTCAACGCCGACATCGGGAAAATGTCGTCGAACTGATACATCTTCTGCGCTTTGTCGATCAATGGGAGCAGCGTTTTTTTATCTTTTAAACGGTCGACTTTATTTATTACTAGTATCACTTTTTTGTCGCCCTTGGGATCGAGCAGTCTTTTCAGGATATCCATGTCTTCTCTCTGAAAGGCGAACCTGGGTTCGGTAACGAGCAGTACTATCTCGGATTCAAGCATGGACGATTGGGCCCGGCTCACCATAAGTTTTCCCAGAAGGTCATGCGGTTTGTGAAGACCGGGAGTATCGGTGAACACGATCTGGGTGTCTTTATCCGTGAGAATGCCTTTGATGTTATCACGCGTCGTTTCCGGTTTCCTGCTTGTGATCGCGATCTTTTCTTTCATGAAACCGTTAAGGAGCGTGGATTTGCCCACGTTCGGTTGCCCCGCTATGCATACAAAACCTGATTTTGTCATGCGGAAATTATAACATATGAATGGTTGTGCACCAAGCGACAAGTGAGGGAGTGTTATGTGTCATGTGTCAAGTGTCGTGTATCAAGTGTCATGTGTCAAAGTATCATGTATCAAAGTGTCTTAGATTAAAAAACAAACGAAAGGTTAGCAGTTTAACAAATCTTCTGACACTTTGGCAGCTGATACATGACACACTGATACTTGATACTAAAAAAAAGGGTTGGCAATTGCGGAATTACTTGTATAATTACAGTATATACTGTTTATTCTTTAAAAAGGGAGCGCGAATATGGGCAAGAATTTAAGTATGATCATAGGTCTACTTGTAGCCGTGGTTGGTTTGGTGCTATTGTTGACATGGAGTTTTGAGTTTATGTTCATGTTGAGGGCTGTTGTTCCATGCTTGCTGATACTTGGCGGTGCGGTTTCCGTGATCGCTGGGATAACCGAGCTTAAGGATACCACGAAACAGTCTAAGGAAAATAAAGGTTGATATCGACCATTGTTTTAACGTTCAGTCAGAGAGATTGATGAATAATATCGAGCATAAACGAAAAAAAATAGTTACCGCGTTGTGTTGTGTCATTATGGCTTTTTCGCTGCCAGGGTGTCTGGAAGACAGGTCCGCTGTCGAAAAAAAAATACTTGAGCAGGACCCGGAATTCAAGAAGATGCTGGACGCCAGGAATTTTCTACAGGAAGGAATAGATTCCAGATACAAAATATATGTGGAAAAATCTAAAGAGATCGACGCGCAGATACAGGCGCTCAAAGAAAGAAAGGCACAGTATCGCGCGATCTACCTTGAATTTATCGCAAAGCTCAAGCGCCAGTTTGATGCGGAGAAGAAACTTCTAAAACAGCAATTAGCGGAATATCATAATCAACTGGACAAGAAGCGCGAAAAGATACGCGGTGTCGAAAAAGATCTCAGAGAGGTCAAGTCCATCCTTGGCAAAAAAGAGAAACTTGAGCTTACTAGGGAAGAAAATCAGGTGTGGATGAATAAACTCGCGGTTTTGTCGGAACAAAAAGGGGCGCTTGATAGGGAGTCCGCGATTCTTAAAAAAAATATATGGCTGACCGAACTTAAAATAAAAGTGTACACGCTTAGGTACAGGGAGTGAAAGGGTGAAAGTAAAAAGGGCTTTAATAAGTGTTTCTGATAAAACCGGGCTGGGAGACCTTGTGAAAGGTCTTCACGCTTTTGGAGTTGAGATAGTATCGACGGGCGGTACGTACAAGGCGATAAAGGCGCTTGGAATACCTGTAGTGGAGATAAGTGCGTATACGGGTTTCCCGGAAATGCTGGATGGGCGGGTTAAGACCTTGCATCCTAAAATACACGCGGGGCTTCTTTCTTTGAGGGATAACGCGGAACATCTTGAGCAGATGAAAGAAAAGGGTTTCCCGTTCATAGATATGGTCGTTGTTAATCTTTACCCGTTCGAGGCTACGATCGCGAAATCGGGCGTAAAGCTTGAGGAAGCGATAGAGAATATAGATATCGGCGGGCCGTCCATGCTGAGAAGCGCGGCGAAAAATTACCGATCAGTAACCGTTGTTTCTTCACCGGATCAGTATGCGTTCGTATTGGAAGAAATGAAAAAAAATAACGGGGAAGTGTCCGATAAATTAAGAGCCGCGTTCGCGGCTGAAGTGTTTAAACGAACGAGTGAGTATGATGCCGCGATAAACCGATACCTTTCAGGGGTTTTCGGCCCGGAAACTGCGGATAGTCTTCCGGACGCGATCAAAATAGATCTTAAAAAAGTGTATGATCTGCGCTACGGGGAGAACCCTCATCAGAAGGCGGCTTTCTATCGAGATATGTCGTCGAAAGTGAAGGGGATAGCCGATGCCGAAGTTCTTCACGGGAAACAATTATCGTTCAATAATATCATGGACATAAACGCCGCGATGGATATAATCCGCGGTCTTGAAAAACCTGCTGTAAGCGTTGTTAAACACAATAACCCTTGCGGGGCGGCAATGGCCGATACGCTGGAGAAGGCTTATTTAGACGCGCTTAATTGCGACAAACTCAGCGCATATGGAGGGATCGTGGCGTTTAACAAGTGTGTCACGGAAAAAGTCGCCGCCGTCGCACTTGAAGAAGCCGGTTTTCTGGAATGTGTGATCGCTCCGGATTATGATGAGAAGGCGGTTGAAATACTGAAAACCAGAAAGAATCTGCGCATATTGAAACTTCCTGTGGTTAAAGACATTCCGGCCTATGAGGTGGATATGAAAAAAGTCTTTGGCGGTGTTCTTATTCAGGATATCGATGTTAAAGACGCGGATCGCGATTCGATGAAAATTGTGACAAAAACAAAACCGGCGCCTGAGATGATGGAGTCTCTTTTGTTCGCCTGGCACATAGTGAAATACATCAAAAGCAACGCAATATTGCTTTGCCAGGGTACGCGTACGGTAGGGATAGGGGTCGGACAGACATCCAGAGTGGATTCGGTGATAAATTCCATACGTAAAGCCGGAGTTCAGGCCAAGGGCGCGGTATTATCAAGTGACGCTTTCTTCCCGATGGCGGATTCCATCGAAGAGGCGCGCGCCGCCGGGATATCCGCGATCATTCAGCCAGGCGGATCAATCCGCGACGGGGAAGTTATCGAAGCGTGCGATAAATATGGCATACCGATGGTCTTTACCGGTATGAGGCATTTTAGGCATTGATGCATAAATATAACCGACGGGTGCGATGCTGACATACTCAGAAGCTCTCAGTTATCTCAATTCTTTCGTCAATTTCGAACAGACAGGTCTTGAAGCCATAAAGACCCGGTTCGACCTGGATAAGCTCAAATTTGTTTTGAAAGAAATGGGCGATCCACAGAAAAAATACAAGACCGTCCATATCGCCGGAACAAAAGGAAAAGGTTCTACAGCGGCGTTTGTCTCGTCTATGCTCAGGTCTTCCGGTTTCAGGACGGGACTTTACATATCCCCTCATGTGACAGATCTCAGGGAAAGAATATCAGTCGACGGAGAAAAGATATCCGAGATGGATCTTTGCCATGCCGTGTCCGAATTGAAGGGATATCTGGATGATCTGGGGCCAGCGACGAATTTTACATATTTTGAAGTATTTACGCTTATGTCGATGCTGTTCTTTATGTGTAAAAAAGTGGATTACGCGGTATTTGAGTGTGGGCTTGGAGGCAGGCTTGACGCGACCAATGTGATCGACCCGGAAGTTTCATGTATTACGTCCATAAGTTATGATCATATGCAGATCCTCGGGAATAAACTTACGCAGATCGCCTCTGAAAAGGCGGCTATAATAAAACAAGGCGTACCGTGCGTTACTTGTTCCCAAAAGACGGCTGTTATGCATCTTTTAAAGGAAAGATGTTCCGAGGTCGCAGTGCCGCTTATCGTGGCCGGCAAGGATATACAATATAAGGTTAAAAATATAGGGGAAAGCGGGACGAGGGTAGAGATAAAAGGTGAATTATTTGATTACGGTGAATGTGAGATCAATATGCTCGGTGATTTTCAGCCGGATAACGCGGCTCTGGCTGTAGGTGTTTTTGAACAGATAGTTAAAAAACACAGAAAGGATTTTTGCGGAGATATAATTCATGCTGCTAAGGCCGGTATTAGTAACGCTTATCTTCCCGGCCGGATGGAGATTGTTTCTAGAAATCCGTTGTTCGTGATAGACGGTGCGCATAACGGAGACAGCGCCGAGCGGCTTAAAAGTTCTGTTGAACAAATTTTTAAATATGATAAAGTAATACTGATACTCGGGATATCTAACGATAAGGATATTCCGGCCATATGCAAGGCGCTGGCGGGATTATCGAGTCTTGTCATACTTACGCGAGCCGGGGTATCACGATCTGCCGATCCGCATCTTCTCAGGGGATATTTCGGAAAAGAAGGTTGTACGGTCACGGGGGATTCAAAGGAAGCGGTAGGGATGGCGCTTGCTTCGGCGCACAAAAGTGATATGATCCTGGCCACGGGTTCGTTCTTCCTGATCAGCGAGATCAGGGATTTGCTGCTTAAGAAAAAAGGAAAACCATAGACAGGAGTGGGATATGAGCGCAAAAGATCCAAAAGATACGATAACCGCGATCTCGACCCCGATGGGGAAAGGCGGGATAGGCATCATCCGATTGAGCGGCAATAAAGCGTTTTCAATCGCCGACGCCATATTTGTTCCCGGCAAAAAGAATAAACCCTCAGAATGTCCCACGCATACCGTTCATCACGGGTATATCATAGATCCGAACGGCGATATTATTGATGAAGTTCTTTTGACCGTGATGAAGGCGCCAAGTACATATACTACAGAGGATATGGTAGAGATAAACTGTCACGGCGGGGCTATGCCGCTCAAAGGCGTTCTTGAACTCTGCCTGAAAAAAGGCGCGAGACTGGCTGAGCCTGGCGAATTTACAAAAAGAGCTTTCATGAAAGGCCGGATAGATCTTGCCCAGGCCGAGGCGGTGCTTGATATAATAAATTCCGAGTCGGAAGCTTCGAGAAAAATGGCCGTTCAGCATTTTAGGGGCATAATTTCGCGCGAAATCGATCTTATGCGGGAAAAAATAGTCGAGGTGCTGAGCCAGATCGAATTGACGCTGGATTTTTCCGAGGAGGATGTTCATTTTGCGTCTGTCGAAAAGATCTCAAAAGAAGTGAAGACGTTGCGTGATACCGTTAAGATCGTGCTTGATACGGCCGGTAAAGGTATGGTGCTTCGCGAAGGGGCGGAAGTCGTTATTTGCGGGAAACCGAACGTCGGGAAATCGAGCCTAATGAACGCATTACTGCGGGATGACCGTGTTATCGTTACGCCGATATCCGGAACTACGCGTGATATAGTCGAGGAACTTATAAATATCTCCGGGGTGTCGGTAAAAATCGCAGATACCGCCGGAATAGTTGAGACAAATGATGTGGTGGAAAAAGAAGGGGTCCGGCGTTCAAGAGAAAAAATAAGCCGGTCCGATCTGGTGATATTCATGCTCGATGGGACCAGGTCGTTGTCTCAGGAGGATATGGATATATACGAACTTGTGAAAGATAAAAAGAAGATAGTAGTGGTGAATAAGGTGGATCTTGCACAACAGATCGAGATTGATAGCATTATGGAAAAATTCGGAGTGAATGGGATCATTTCGGCGTCGGTCGCTAAAGAGATAGGGATTAGCGAGATCGAGGACGCTATTGTGGAGAAAGTTATGGAAGGCGGCGTCAGTCTTCCGGAAGGGCCGGTGATAACCAATCTCCGGCATAAGGAAGCGTTGGAAGAGGCGCTGAGGAGCGTGGAGAACGCGATGAATGTCACAGGTAAAAATTATAACGGTGAATTGCTGGCGAGCGACCTTAATAATGCTGTGCGGGCGTTGGGGCTGATAACCGGGGAGACTGTGTCGGAGGATGTGCTTGATAGGATATTTTCGCAATTTTGCATAGGTAAATGATGGGATGATTTTTAGGGAGTTGGGATCTAAAATGAAAAAGAGAAAGATAAAAGAGATTGACAAAGAAAAAATAAAAAAAGCGGTTCGGAATATCCTTGAGGCCGTAGGAGAAGATCCCGATCGTGATGGGATCAAAGAAACACCGCGTCGTGTCGCTGAACTTTATGAGGAGATCCTCTCAGGTATCGGCAAAAAGGGCGAGGACGAAATAACGATTTTTGTCGATAAAGAACATGATGAGATAATACTGCTGAAAGATATTCCGCTTTACTCCATATGCGAACATCACATGGTGCCGTTCGTTGGAAAGGCCCATGTGGCCTATATCCCGGACCAGAATCGCATAACCGGGCTTTCAAAGATAGTTCGTGTCGTAGACCTTTTCTCTAAACGACTGCAGGTACAGGAAAGGCTTACTACGGATATAGCGGATACCCTGATGAGCAAGCTTAAGCCTAAAGGGGTGCTTGTCGTTATCGAGGCGGAACATTTTTGTATGAGTATGAGAGGCGTAAAGAAACCCGGTGTTGTTACCACTACAAGCGCTGTCAGAGGCGTATTCCGGAAAAGCCAAAAAACACGATCCGAAGCATTGTCGCTTATCAATCGATAGAATATAATATGTAATATCGCTTTTGGTTGACTACCTTTGCCGATGATTGTAAAATAATTCGGTTACTTTGTAATATTTTACGGCGACCGCGTGTTTTGCCGTTATGATACAGGTGTGACCTGAAATAAAAGGGGATATATTATAAATAAGATAACTACTGGCCAGAACCGTTTTCTCTATCGGTTATTCATATTCGCTTTTAGTGGCGTATTCCTAGGTCTTTTGTGTCCTTCCACCGCACAAGCCATGAAGGTAGGGGATTATATCGTTGAAGTAAACGGCAGCGCGGGCGAACAATATGACGATAATATAAACTATGCGGAGAACAAGCGGTTGGACGATTTTATTACAAGTTTCGGTGGAGATATGACACTTAAGCGCGAAGCCAAAACGTGGGATCTAGAACTCAAAGGCGGGCTCAAACAGGAGATATTCGCTGAATACGGTAAGAACGATAATCTTGAAAAAACATTCGACGGTGAGCTTCTATGGGAACTGGACAAAAAACAACGTCTTACTTCTTCCGAATCTTTTCAAAATGCCGAACAGCAGACTACGTACGAAGATATCTCCGGCAGTGAAGGCGGTAGATACGAATTTTACAGGAATACTTTTAATTTAGGTTACGAGAACGATATATCGAAACAGGTTCTTTTTACCACAAACTACACGAATGGGTATTATGAACAGTTGGATGGTTTTGGCACGAATGGGTTTAGGTCGTATCTGGACGGTGGGCGGGTCATGGTGAGTTATATGAAAAGTTCGGAGACCACGTTTATGGTCATGACGAACGGTATGTACAGATACACGGGAAGCGGCCAGGATAGTAAGATGGTCGGACAGTTTGTTGGTATCAGACAGTATCTTACGCAGAAGATATACATCGATCTTATGGGCGGTGTGGATGTTATAAACGCGTTCAATAAAAAACAATATATCGAAGGTAATTATTCCGGGATGATAAGCGGTGATGTTTCCCGTAGAACTAATTTGTCCGTGAAATTGGATAAAAGGTACGAAGAGACATATTATAACCAGTCTATATCAGATCTATGGTCTTTGAATTTTAATGTGAGGCATGAATTGTCGAAAAGGTTGCGATGTAACTTCAATTCATATTTCAGCAGCCGTCAATATGACGCGGATCCGAACAATCCGGATCAATATATCGGTTGCAGGATCGGATTTTCGTACGATATTATGGAAAACATAAGATTCGACGCTTCGTACGGATATTCCAGGCAGATGTCGAAAATAAACAGGGAGTATTACAAGAATGTGGTTACGGCAGGGATAAATATTTTGTTTTAAATACTGTAAAAACCGTATGTGTCCAAGAAGGAGGACTAAATGAAACGTTTGATATGTATCTTATTATGCGGGGCATTATTTTGTTTTTCCGCAGGCATGGGGTCGGCCGAAGAAAAAGACGCCAATGCCGGTTATGTTATCGGTGCCGGAGACATACTTAATGTTACCGTTCTTCAGCCTGAACAACTCACGCTTCCGGTGACTGTGGCCCCGGACGGCGCGATATCCTTTCCGTATATCGGAACCGTCATGGTTAAGGGAAGAAGTCTTTCGGCTGTGCAGGAAGAGATACAGACCCGGCTTTCCGACGGATATATGAAGTATCCGGTGGTTTCGGTATCGCTCACTGAATCGAGGAGCAAGAAATTTTTTGTTTACGGCGAGATTGTAAAACCGGGGACATATTACATTGAGGAGAATATAACGGTTCTCAAAGCGATATCGATAGCCGGTGGGTTTACGAAATTCGGTTCAGCAAGCAAGGTGAAGATACTTAGGGCTAAAAAGGACGCCCCCGGGTACGAAACGATGAGCATCAATATAAAAGACGTAATGGACGGGAATTCCACCGCGGATATAGTAATTCAGCCGGACGATATATTAGTCGTTTCTGAAGGTGTTTTTTAATAAGTAAAAATATAAAAAAGGAGAAGTAGATGGAAACATATACGATGGAACCGACCTCAACTCTAAGGGATTATGTAAAGGTCCTGTTTCGGCATAAGGCCGTTATAATCGTGTCTTTTTTGACGGTGATGGTTACTGTCTATGTGGGCCTTCAGCTTAAGACAGACACTTATGAAGCCCAGGTAAAGGTGCTGATTTCTGCCGAAAAACAGGTGGAATCGCCGTTCTACAGGGATCTGCTCGGGACAAGAAGTCAGGAAGTCGCGCTGACACAGAGCGAGATTGTAAAATCTAATCCGGTAATAGAACGTGCGGTAATGGCGATGAAACTTTATTCCAGACCGTTGGATTATGAAAAACGTTTTTGTTCTCCGATCAAGGCCATGCTTGTGGATCAGGGGGTTAAAAGTTTTGAGGAGAGGATATCAAAATATAACGAACAACAGAAAACGGCTATCATGTTCAGAAAGGCCGTGGAAACGCTTAAACAGAACGTAGAAGTGGAACCGGTAAGAGATACGAACATTTTTCTTATAAAGGCCAGGGATTTCAGTCCGGTCGGAGCGGCGATAACCGCTAATGTCGTCAGCCGTTCATATGTGATATTTGACCTTGAACAGCAGTTGGCGGAACTTCAGCTGAAATACGGTGAAAAACATCTTGCCGTTAAACAGATGAAGGATAATATCGAGGCGATGTCTAAGGGGTTGACCGGCGAGCCGTTATCGGATATCGAGGCGATAGGTCCGGCCAGTGTGAAGATAGTGGAACAGGCGCAAATGCCTATAGAACCGATAGGTCCGTCGAAGTTGTTGACAGCTATATTAGCCGTTATTATGGCGCCGTTTCTCGGGGTAATGATGGCGTTTGTTTTTGAGTATATGGATCAGACGTTTAAATCATCCGTTGAAATGGAAAAATATCTCGGCATTGCGTTTCTAGGGGCGATCCCCAAAAAAGGATTCGTCGACAGGGTTTTAATGACGACGATCGACGGGAAAAGTGCTTACGCCCGGGCATATCGCAATATTTCGGATCAGCTTTATTTGATCATAAAGGATAAAGGGTTGAGGTCGGTGCTTTTTGCGTCGTCCCTGAACAGCGAAGGTACGACTTCCGTAGTGGCGAATCTCGGCCGTTATTTATCAAAACGGCTGGGGCATAAAGTTCTGGTTATAGACGCCAATCTGCGTTCTCCGAAAATACATAAAACGTTTAAGATCCAGAACAACAAGGGTTTTTCCAATGTGTTGGCAGGAGAAGCACAGTTTAAAGATTGTTTGTACGATGCGGGAGATAATCTTGCCATTATCCCCGCAGGTACGTCTAAATTGAATCCGATGACTCTTCTTGATACGCCGCGTATGGCGGCCGTGATGAAAGAAGCACGCGAGAAATTCGAGATGATACTTATTGATTCGGCGTGCCTTAGGGATTATCAGGATTCTGTAGTGGTTTCGTCGTATACAGACGGTGTGGTGCTTGTGGTTAATGAGTCGCGGACAAGACGGCAGGTCGTTAAGAGTGCTCTGAGACATCTTCAGGCCAAAGACGCCAAAATGGTAGGTGCCATACTAAATAACCGTGCGTATGTGATACCGCGGGTCATTTACGAATGGACATAATCAAAAAATCTGAATTTGAGATTCAAAATTAGAGATCAGATGATTAAGGGCGCTGGCTCAGCGCCCCTTAAAAAAATATCATATAAAACAATATACGGTGAATAAATGAAAAATGCCAAAAAGAAAAATATTCTTGTGACCGGTGGTGCCGGATATATCGGATCGCATATGGTCAGGATGCTTCAAGACAACGGATATAATCCGATAGTGTTCGATAACCTTTGTACGGGGAAAAGATCGGCCGTCTCTAAAGGTGTCCCGTTTATAAAAGGAGATTTAAGAAAACCTCAAGATATCAAAAAAATATTCTCGGAATATAAAATAGACGCGATAACTCATTTCGCCGCACTGATAGTGGTTCCTGAATCTGTAGTGTATCCGATGAAGTATTATGAGAATAACGTTATGGGTAGCTATAATCTTATAAAGGCTTCTATTGAACATAAAATGCGGAAATTTATTTTTTCATCTACAGCGGCCGTTTACGGTAGCCCGGCGAAGATGCCGGTGACGGAGGATGTCCCCAGATTGCCGGAAAATCCGTATGGAACGACCAAAATGATAGTTGAAGATATTTTGAAAGATGCCTCGCATGCGTATGATTTCGCGTATGTGGCGTTAAGATATTTTAATGTGGACGGCGCTCATCCGTCCGGGGAATTGGGGCGGACGTCGCATCTAGAAAGGACGCATTTGATTCCGAATGTTTTTATGGCGATAAAGCGCGAGAAAAAAGATCTCACTATATTTGGTGAAGATTATCCTACAAAGGATGGTACGTGCGTTCGGGACTATATTCATGTACAAGATCTGTGCAGGGCGCATCTTCTGGCGCTGGAATATCTTGAGAAAGGCATGACAAGCGCTGTCTTTAATCTGGGTAACGGTAACGGTTATTCTGTGAAAGAAGTGGTAGATACTGTGGAAAAAGTAACCGGCGAAAAAGTCCCGGTAAAGATGGGTCCCAGAAGACCTGGAGATTCGGCCTGTATAGTGGCTTCGCATGAAAAAGCAAAAAAGATGCTTGGATGGGAGCCTGAATTCGGGATAGAAGATATAGTGAGTTCTGCATGGAAGCGCGAATTAAAGATGAAAAAATAGGTGCCGCATGAGAAGAACCATACTGGTCACAGGATCGGCGGGTTTTATCGGTGCTAAGGTCGCCGAGAAACTTCTTGGACAGGGATATAAAGTAGTCGGCATAGATAATCTGAACGGCTATTACGACGTGAATCTGAAAAAATACAGGTTATCTTTGTTGACGGGAGAAAAAGGTTTTACTTTTCATAAAGGAGATATAGAGAACAGGGTTTTTCTGCGCAGAATATTTAAAAAATATAGATTCAGCGCCGTGATAAATCTCGCTGCTAGGGCAGGCGTCAGGTACAGTGTTGAGAATCCGTTTGTTTATATGACGACCAATGCCGACGGTACATTAAACCTTTTGGAACTATGCAGGGAAAATAATATCGGGAAATTTATTCTGGCATCGACCTCGTCTCTGTATGCGGGGCAGAAAATGCCGTTCAGCGAGACGCTGCCGGTGAATACTCCGATATCGCCGTATGCCGCCAGCAAGAAAGCGGCCGAAGCCATGTGTTACGCGTATCATTTTCTTCACGGGATAGATGTCACGATCCTTAGATATTTTACGGTTTATGGCCCGGCGGGGAGGCCCGATATGAGCGTTTTTCGGTTCATAAAATGGATTGATGAGGGAAAACCTATAGAGCTGTTCGGGGATGGTTCTCAGAGCCGCGATTTTACTTACGTGGATGATATCGCAGAAGGGACGGCGAGGGCCCTTAAAAGGGTGGGGTTTCAGATCATAAATCTTGGAGGAGATGATCCCTATTCTATAAGATCGGTGATAAAACTTCTTACGGGATATCTTGGTAAAAAAACGGTTATTTGCCGCAAACCGTTCGATAAATCTGATATAAACGCTACATGGGCGGATATAAAAAAAGCGCGTATGATATTGGGTTGGAAGCCGCATGTGAGATTGGAAGAAGGATTGAAAAGGACCGTAGAATGGTATCGCGCTAACAAAAGCCTTGTCGCTAAAATAAAAATTTGATTTAAAAGGAGAAAGAATGAAAAGAGCGTTGATAACTGGGATAACCGGCCAGGATGGGTCTTATCTTGCGGAATTATTATTGTCCAAAGGATATGAAGTGCACGGGCTTATCAGAAGGGCGAGTTCGTTCAATACTCAAAGGATAGACCAGATATACGTTGATCCACATGTTTCTGCGGCAAAATTGTTTTTGCATTACGGTGATCTGGCGGATTCAGGGCAGGTCACGAATATGATCTATAACATACATCCGGATGAAGTGTATCATCTGGCCGCACAAAGTCATGTAAGGGTGAGTTTTGACATGCCGGAATATACGAGTGACATCGATGCACTGGGCACGACGCGTATATTGGAAGCGATACGTCGCAGCGGGATAAAATGCCGTTTTTATCAGGCCTCGTCGTCCGAAATGTTCGGTTCGGCCAGACCTCCGCAGAATGAGAAAACCGTTTTTATGCCGCAGAGCCCGTATGCCTGCGCGAAACTATATTCGTTCTGGCTGACTGTGAATTACAGGCAAGGGTATGATATCTTTGCGTCGAACGGCATACTTTTTAACCACGAAAGTCCGCGCCGGGGCGAAACTTTTGTAACTCGTAAAATAACAAGAGCGGTCGCTAATATGATCGCCGGGGGTCAGACCAAAATATATCTTGGGAATCTGGACGCCAAAAGAGACTGGGGATACGCTCCGGAATACGTAGAGGCGATGTGGCGTATACTTCAGCAGAAGACGCCGGATGATTTTGTGATAGCCACCGGTGAGAGCCATTCGGTTCGAGAGTTTGTGACCGAGGCGTTCAAGTACGCTGGTATAGAGATTGAGTGGAGAGGCAAAGGAACTAAAGAAAAAGGTTTTATTGCCGCTTTTAACGGAAATTATATCCGAGAGAATTCAAGACTGGTAAAAGGTAGTGAAGTCGTGTTGATAGATGAAAAATATTTCCGGCCTACCGAAGTGGATTATCTTTTGGGAGATATTTCGAAGGCGAAGAAGATCCTTAAATGGGAACCAAAAGTGAAATTTAATGAGCTTGTAAAGATCATGGTGGATCATGATCTTTTGCTGTTGGGTATAGAACCGTCCGGAGAAGGGATCGCGGCTTCGCATAAGAAGGGTTTCGGATGGACGAACCACAGCTATTCATTTTATGAGAAAAAAGGTGAAAAATAACAATGGAACGGTCGTCTAAAATTTATGTGTCCGGGCATACCGGACTTGTGGGATCGGCACTGGTTAAGGCTCTTGCAGGAAAAGGCTATAAGAATATTATCACGCGCCGGCACGGGGATCTTGATCTTACCCGACAAAAAGAGACCGAGGATTTTTTTAGGCGCGAACGCCCGGAATATGTTTTTCTGGCGGCCGCGCGCGTAGGCGGGATACTTGCGAACGATACCTTTAAGGCACAGTTCATCTACGACAATCTCGCGATAGCTGTGAACGTGATAGACGCCTGTTACAAAACCGGCGTTAAACGTCTGTTAAATCTAGGGTCCTCCTGTGTTTATCCCCGTTTGGCCCCGCAGCCGATAAGTGAGAACAGCCTTCTGACAAGTCCTCTCGAACCGACGAACGAACCTTACGCGATAGCCAAAATCGCCGCCATAAAACTTTGCAGGTATTACAATGAACAGTATGATACGGATTTTATTTCCGTGATGCCCACGAATTTATACGGTGATAATGATAATTTCGATCTTACGACGTCACATGTTCTTCCCGCAATGATACGTAAATTCCATCTGGCCAAGCTTTTGGAAAGAAAAGATTTTGATGCGGTCCGGATAGATCTGGGGCGTAAGGGGAATCCCTCCGGTAAAAGTGCGGTCTCTATGAGTGATAAAGATATTATAAAGGTGTTGAAAAATAACGGAATCACGGCGCATGCTGTGAAATTATGGGGATCCGGCCGTCCTAAACGGGAGTTCCTGCATGTAGAAGATATGGTGGATGCGTGTATGTTCCTTATGCAGCGTGCAGAACTGGGTAATGCGGGCGAGTGCATAAATATCGGTTGCGGAAAAGATCTCAGCATAAAGGAACTTGCGTGTATGGTGCGCGATATCGTCGGTTATGAAGGAAAGATATCCTGGGACAGAAGTAAACCTGACGGTACGCCGCGTAAACTTCTGAATGTGTCAAAAATAACGAAAATGGGATGGCGTCCCGCGATAGAGCTTGCGGACGGTATTCGAAAAACCTACGAAATGTATCTTAGGAAATAACGGGGACATTCTCCGGGAAGGTGTGTAAAAATGAGAGGTATCATACTAGCAGGCGGGAAAGCCACTCGGCTTTATCCTATAACGAAAGGTGTATGTAAACAGCTATTGCCGGTTTATGATAAACCGATGATATATTATCCGATGTCCGTGCTTATGCTTGCGGGGATACGAGATATAGCGATCATATCCACGTCTCAGGCTTTGCCGCAGTTCACCTGCCTTTTTGGCGACGGTTCTTCTTTGGGGCTAAAGATATCTTATTTTGTGCAGGAAGAACCGCGTGGCATAGCCGAAGCGTTTCTTATCACCGAGGATTTTATACAGGGTGAAAAGGTGTCGCTTGTTTTGGGAGATAATATATTTTTCGGGCATGGTCTTTTCAGTGAATTGAATGAAGCCGTAAAACAGAAAGACGGGGCTACGGTTTTCGGTTATTGTGTTAAGGACCCTGAAAGATACGGTGTGATAGAGTTCGATAAAAAACATAACGTAGTGTCGCTTGAAGAAAAACCTAAGAAACCTAAATCCAAATGGGCTGTGACCGGCCTATATTTTTATGACAAAGATATCGTTAAGGTCGCTAAAAGTGTCAAACCGTCATGGCGTAACGAGTTGGAAATAACGGATGTTAATAAAAAATACCTCGAAAAAAAGAAACTGAAAGTCCGTCTTTTGAACCGCGGATATGCCTGGCTTGATACCGGTACTTACGATTCGCTTATCGACGCATCCACTTTCATGAAAACTATCGAGGAACGGCAAGGCGTGAAGATAGGGTGTGTGGAAGAAGTCGCGTACAGAAAAGGTTACATAAACAGGAAAGAATTGCTGAATCTGGCCAAGGGGCTTAAAACCTCGTACGGGGAATATCTTGTATCGATAGCGAAAGAGGAGATATAATGTCGTTCACTTTTACCAGATTATCGGTGCCGGGGCTTGTGCTGGCGGAACCCGCTGTTTTTGGAGATCCCAGGGGGTTTTTTATGGAAGTGTTCAAAGAATCCGAGTTCCAAAAGATCGGATTAAAAAGGATAGTGCAGATAAATCATTCCAGGTCGCAAAAGAACGTGCTCAGAGGGCTGCACTACCAGCTGAATCCGAAGGCGCAGGCTAAACTGGTCCGTGTACTTTTGGGGGAGATCTTTGATGTCGCCGTCGATATACGGTGCGGGTCGCCTACGTACGGTAAATGGGAAGGCATGCGGCTTTCAGGGGACGATAAAAGGATGTTATATATACCCGAAGGCTTCGCGCATGGATTCTGTGTCCTTTCGGATGCTGCCGACGTCGAATACGCGTGTACGGGGGAATATTCCCCTACACATGATCGCGGCATAATGTGGAACGATCAGCATATAAAAATAGAGTGGCCGGTAAAAGATGCTATCGTTTCCGACAAAGATCAGAAACATCCGGGGCTTGATGAAGCGGAAAAGAATTTTGTCTACAAGCCGTCGTTCGGATCGTTGTTTGAAGGAAAGCGGTGAATATGATTTTAAAACAGGGAGAAGTCGATGTTCAATAAAAAGGTTCTTATAACAGGCTCAAGCGGTCAGTTGGCCAGGGAGTTTGTACGCGTTTTGACCGAAAAGAAGATCGATTTTATCGCTCCGTCAGAACAGGACTTTGATATAACCGATCCGGAGAAGATAAGGAAATTCATAAAGGAAATATCGCCGGAAGTCGTGATAAATTGCGCTGCGTACAATCTTGTGGACGAAGCGGAGAGTAAAAGCGATATCGCGCATGCTGTTAACGCCAAGGCGCCGGGAGATATAGCTTCTGCGTGTGCCGAGAACGGCGTTTTTATGGTTCATTACGGATCGGATTATATTTTTGACGGTGAGAAACAGGATCTGTACCGCGAAGCAGATAAACCTAATCCGCTTAATGTATACGGCAAAACGAAACTTGAGGGGGAAGCACTTGTGCAGGAACATACGGATAAGTATCTTATACTGCGCACGAGCTGGGTATTCGGTGAGGGGACACAGAATTTTTTGCATAAACTGTTCAAATGGTCGGCCGCGAGCCGCATTCTTAAAGTGAGTGCCGACGAGGTGTCTGTACCTACGTATACCGAAGACATCGCAGATGTTACACTGCGGGCTCTTGAAAAAGGTTTAACAGGTGTGTCTCATCTTACAAATTCAGGATACGCGTCCAGGTATGAACTCGCGAAATATTTCGTTGAAAAAATGGAATTGGATAATATCGTTGTGCCGGTGCCAATGTCGGAATTTCCGATGAAGGCACGCCGTCCGAAGTTCGCGGCGATGTCGAACAGAAATATTTCGACCGCGCTGAAAGTTGCCATACCCGACTGGCAGGACGCAGTTAATCGTCTGGTTTTACGCTGGCAGTAATGTAGGAATCCGGTTTTTGAGTTGTTAATGATAAACGCTTATGTTAGATTATTTCACATGATGAAAAATATTAAGGATGATATAGACAGAGAGATCAAAGGATTTGTTGAGGATATACGTACAAGGTATCACCTCGACGATGTGTCACCGCTTTTATTTGACGGAATAAAGGATTTTCTTGAACGTGACGGGAAACGTATACGTCCGATAATTTATATGCTGGCCTACAAAGGCTATACGCGCAGGCCGGATTTTCAGTATAGCCGTCTTTTGAGATCGTCGCTTTCCCTGGAACTTCTGCATGATTTTCTTCTTATACATGACGATGTCATAGACAAATCGGATCTCAGGAGAGGAAAGCCGACCCTGCATAAGTATTTTGAGGCCAAATGCAAAACTTCGGATCCGGCGGCGGGGGCCAGTCTTGCTATAGTCGCCGGCGATGTTGTTTTTGCCATGGCTATGGATGCTTTTCTGGCTATGGATGAAAAGCCCTATCTTAAGGAGAGGGCACTTAAGTATTTTGTCGAGTATGTGGCGCTTACCGGTGCTGGAGAATTCATTGACGTTACGAACGGGATAAAGGATCTTGATAAGGTCAAAGAGGAAGAGGTGTTCTTTACCTATACTATGAAGACCGCCAAGTATACTTTCGAGGCTCCGCTTGTAATGGGTGCGATATTAGGTGGGGCGGATGATCATGAGGTGAAACGCCTGTCGCGTCTCGGGACGTTGCTTGGACAGGCTTTTCAGCTGCAGGACGATATGCTGGATCTTTTTTCAAATGAGAAAGAGATCGGAAAACCGGTCGGATCGGACCTTTTGGAGGGGAAGAAGACGCTTCTGGTGTGGCAGGCATACAACAAAATGGACGATAAAGCCAAAACGGCGTTCAAAAAATTGTTCGAAAAAGAAAAAAAACAGAAGGCTGATGTGATCAAGCTTAAGAAAATGATAAAAATGTCCGGAGCGGCCGATTACTGTCTGAATAAATTATGGATGTTCATGGGCGAGGCGGAACAGATAGCCCTAAAACTTAATATGACAGAAGACGCGCGTAAGGATATTTACGACATGATCCGTAGCTTCTTTTCTAAGTCTAAGGCGCTGGCGGACGCTGTCCAAAAATTTAAATGATCTCCCGGAAGACCATAATGAAAATCAATATAGGAAAGAGTTCAGGATTTTGTTTTGGAGTAAGAAGAGCGATAGATATTTGTCTTGCCCTTGACGGAAGCAAAAAACCCGTGTATGTTTTAGGCGAGATTGTACATAATAATTTTGTAGTGAACGAGCTTGCGCAAAAAGGCATTCACAGCATATCTTTTATACGGCCTGCGAAAACAAAGGGGTCTATATTGATAATCAGCGCGCATGGGGCGTCACGATCGGTCTTTGAGAGAGCACGCAAATGCGGATACCGCGTAATTGATGCGACGTGTCCGAAAGTAAAAGATATATATAAGGTGGCTAAAAGGCTGGAAAGGAATAACCGGCTTATTATTATAGGTGACAAAGGGCATGGTGAAGTAAAAGGGATAGCCGGCCAGCTGAAGAAACCGCCGTTAATAATCGAGTCTGCGGAAAGTATATCACTGCCAAAACTCCGTAACACAAAAAAGATCGCGGCAATAACTCAGTCCACGCAGTCGGAAGCAAATATTAGGAAAATAATGAAAAAACTGCAGTCCGTGGTCGGTACGGATGTGAAACTTTACAACACGACATGTAAGATCACTGGTGTAAAACAGCGCGAATTAATGGATATGGCGGACAAGAACGGTGTAATTCTGATAGTGGGATCGCCTACCAGCGCGAATACCAAAAGACTTTATGAGATATCTTCTGCTATAAACCAAAATACTTACTGGATAGATTCGGCAAAAGATCTAGACAGGAAGTTTTTCAAAAAAGCCAGAAGTGTAGGAATAATGGCCGGGGCCTCCACTCCGGACATTGTGGTGGAAGAGATAGTCGGGAAGATCCAAAAAAGTTAGCGAAAAGAAAGAAAGATAGCGTCTTGCCTATTTATTTAACACTAATTAAAAGTTTTAACTTTTATTGTTTAAACAGTCTATGTTTAATAGATTTATGCTGAAAGAGGCGAGTTAGTAATTTAAAAAAGGAAGATTAAAAGTTAGATATTTTCTAGCAGTAAAACCTGTTAGGAATTATAAAACTAAAAAGAGGCGAGAAATTTTTATGAAAAATTACTAAAAAAATATGAAATAAAATTTTAGTTTTGATAGAATTTAACATATGCTCTAAAAGGCTTGACAACACTGGATTGCGTGATATAATCCATGTTTTATCATTTGATAAAAATACATTAGAAGGTGGAAATATATTTGTGTAAGCATTTAAAAAAGTCGGCTTGTTTGGTTTGATTTTTTCTCCAAATGTGATAAAATAATCATAGGTTAGATTTGTGAAAGTAAGCTTAAAGCAAAACCCAGGAAGGTGTGCAATGAGAAAATCATTTTTTTCGCGGCTATGTCTATCCAGGACTAATCCCGTGAGCAACCAATCCACCTCTTACCTTTCAACAGAAAGTTCTGAAAACAAAAATGCGGACGAAATCGAAGGAATAATGACATGGAAAGACCGTCATATCTTTTTGATCAAATGCGTCTGTGTTATTGTTTCTGTGCTTTTTGTACATGAGCAGATCGGATGGACACAGGATGGAAAACCGGTTTGGAATTACGCTCGGCCATATGAGCAACCGGTACGCGATAAAATGAATCACCAGAGTTTTGATCTTCCGTATGATGTGGCAAGTACTCAGACCGTCGAAGTGAACGGCGGAGAGAACACCATTATCCATGTACAGGATGCGCATTCTTCGTTAGCCGCGCAGGAGTCGATAGCATCTCTTCTTGATTCTTTGATGACGAACTATGACATGGAATTTGTAGCGATAGAAGGTGCTGTTGGATACGTTGATACTTCGATCCTCAGGTCTTATCCGGATAAGGACGTACGAAAAGAAACCGCTAAATATCTTATGCGCGAAGGCCGTATGGGTGCGGGAGAATTTTTTGAGATCACCTGCGGGAACGAGAACGTTACTCTTTACGGTATAGAGGACGAGAAACTTTACAGGGCCAACATAGACAGTTTTAGGGAGATCGCACTTGAAAGAACCGGAGATATTGACGGAATAAACAAGGCGATCGAACAGCTTAAGAGCGTGTCCGATAAAGTATATTCAGACGATCTGAAGAAAATTGCCGGAAATGCCGAACTCCACAGGGACGGTAAGCTCAATTTTGTGGATCACTGGAAGACGTTAGAACCGATCATCAGGAAACACGAGATCGATACCGCAAAATATCCGGCGCTTATGAAGCTTCTTGAGGCGATAGATATTGAAAAGAACATTGATTTCAAGAAAGCAAACAACGAACGCCGCACATTGATTGATGAACTCGGTAAAGTGCTTAATAAGAAGCAAATGGAAGAACTGGTGCTGAAGTCTGTAGCATACAAGAACAATAAGGTCTCACAGACCATGTTCCATAAATACCTGGTGGAACTTGCGGAAGAGAACGGGATGCCGGCCGATAAGTATGAAAATCTTATAAAATTCGCCAGGTATGTCACGATATATGAAGCTGTGGACATCATACAACTTTATGCCGAAATGTCCGCCGTTGAGTCCGATGCCAGGGAAAAGGTATACCGCAACGACGATGAACGTAAGGTTTTCGAAATGATATATATGTTGAGGCTGCTAAAACAGCTTTACGCGATGGAAACCAATAACGGGGAATATCTTTATTTCAAAGCACATAATTCCGAACTTTCGGCTGAAAAATATGTGTCGTTTATAAAATATGTTTGCGGTAAATATTCCGTTCCGGTTACGGGCGGATATGACATGAACGTTATATTCGGCGGTATCCCCGGCGCGATGAAATTCTACGAGATAGCCGCGGCCAGAAACAACGCGATGATAAATAACACATTAAACAGGATGAATAAAGAAGGTAAACATGTTGCGGCACTTATAACCGGTGGATATCATTCCGAAGGTTTGATAGATCTTATGAAGGCCAAAAAGCTTTCATACCTTGTGGTCGCTCCTAAATATGATACGGCCAAGGAAAGACCGTATGTGGCCGTGCTTACGAATAAGGCCCGTCCTTATGAAAAAATACTGGAAGAAGGTAAATATCAGCTCGCCGTTCCGGCGTTCTTTTATGAGAGTGAAGGGAATATTGAAAGAATGGCCCCGGCTATAAATCTTACACTCGCTCAGGAAGTTCTCAGAAATCAGGCCTATAGGGAAAAAGCGGAAGAATGGGCGGAAGTATATCGTGATATCGTATATCCTACGCTGAAATCCCGTGGTAGCGAGAACCCTGTGTCGCCTCAGGACTTTCAGAAATATTTGGGCATGGTTAATATCGTGAAGATCGATGGAGTGGCGATATGCGGAAAAACGAACGAAAAAGGGGAACTGGAATATACTGCGTACTATAAGGATAGTAAAGGGAATGTTGTCCCCAGAGGAGATAAAGTCACTCCGGTTGAGATCGCCACGTATAATAACCGTATGGGGGGGTCATCGATAACTGTGGAGAGACGGGCAGAGGCGCAGAAACCATCGGTTCCACCTGCGGTCGTTGATGCCTATGTGATCAGGGATTTAAGCGGGACCTCGGATGAAGAAAAGACAAATACGAACAAATTGTGCGAGGATGTTTTTGCGGATTTGGATGGAAGAGTACTTAATGAAATGAATGTCAGGTCATATCTGATGACGGCCACCAGAAATAAGATAACGCTTGCTTCAAACAAAGAGTGGAAAAAGAATGGGCAACTGAATGACGCCGTTAATTTTTTCATTAATGTGGCGATTCCGAGGACGGTTGTAAACGATATGGTGGTGGCGTTAAATCAAAAGCCTAATACATTGGTCGGCGTCGCTACGGGTTCTATGCAACAGTTTTTTTATTATGGCGAGGGGGATAAGGGCGAGGCGCGTTTAGCGGCAGCGCAGAAAAGCATATCGGAGTTGGGCAAATGGGTAGATGACTTCAATGGGGTAATGCAGCGCGGTATGTTGCCGATATTTGATGAAACCGGTGACAATAGTAAAAAGGACTATGTGAACGGTCCGGTACTTGCGGCGAAATATCAGCGGATAATGAAGATGATCTGGAATGTGGAAAAGGATTATCTTAAAGGTGTTTTTGAGATTTTGAATTATGAGGGGCAGCAAAAGAACAAAGAAGACATGCGATATGTGATAGATCGGGTCATACAATGGTCTCGTGCCCGGGATGAGGCAAGAACGCATTTGGATCAAGAAATAAACAAAAGCCGTTCCTATGAGGATGTGGAAGCCGCCATAAAAGAATACGCGGAGAAGATCGAAGGATTGGGGGCGAAGGTAAAAGCGATAAATTACGTTATTGATTTGAAGGATCAGTTCAACGGTTTTGATAAAAATACTCAAGATGTTATTCTCGCAACAATGAATAAAGTGGGCGGAGGCGAGTACCAGGACTTTACGTTGATACTTTCAGCGGCGTCTCTTAATGACTCGCAGCTTGCTAAAGCTTCCCGTTTAGCTGAAAGGATGATGCTCCCGAAAACTTCGGTGGATTCGCTTAAAGGTCTGGAAGAATTGCAGAGCCTGGCGCTTGCCGCGAAACCGGTCGAAGTCGCGCCTACGGTGTCTAGCAGACCTGCCAACAGTCGGAGCGGGTTCGCGTATCTTGGGGGAATAGCTGCTAGAATAGCTGCTATATGGTCAAAGGCGAAAACGGTTGTTAAATGGCTCAGCCCGCTTTCCATGGTAATAGTTATATCTTTATTCTTGCTGACCGGTTGTCCGTCGCCAATTGTACAGGACGAATATCCTTCTACATCCGATGAACAGGGGGTATACACGTATGCCGGTTTTGTCGATGAAAACGGGGATACTATCCGGATCATGACGTCGGCAATTTATTATTATCCGGCCGATAACGACAATATATGGATCATTGGTTTCATGAGGGAGCCGATATTTGATAGCAATGGTAACGGGGTTGTGGATGAGAATGTGCCGATGGATCTGAACGGCGACGGGTATATACATGCTGAAGAACGGTACGGAGAAACAGCCGGCCGTATAGCTTATATTGTGTACGCTAAAGGTTATACCGATGATATCGGCGCGAACGCATATACTTTCGATGAATATTATGAAGGGACGACTGCGGTCCCTGTTAACGGTATCAGGACCGACAGGGTTAAAACGAAGACAGCCTGGGGTACATCCAATACGAGTAATCTGACGGCTGTGTCTTTCAGCGACAAAGTCGCTACCTTAACTTATTACAACGATGATGCCAATCGCATAGAGTCAAATTCGCTTGTGAAAGCGGATAAGAACGGGAACATTTATTATCATTTTACGAATCAGGGATTTGATCGTAATGGGGACGGAGAAATAGATAAAGATGAGAACTTCGGTCTTGCCGACAGATGGTACAGACAGACTCCGACAAAGACGGGCATTATTTCCTGGACGGCGGAGTATGATGCGAACCGTAATGTCACCACGCAGATCGGATATTCGGATGTTGCCGGTACACAGATAGTGGTCACATATGAATTCGATAAGGCGAAAGGCGAAGTTGTCGGTCATTTTAACACCGGAATAATAAGGGCATGGAAATACCATGTTGAGATGAATTCAAAAAATGATCCGGTTAATGTGATGGACGAACTGGTGTGGCAGAGCTATAGAGGTATAAATACAAATTATAGTTTTGGTTCTATTGGATCGAACGGTATAGGGGTAGTTACCGGTACCCTTTCTAACGGTGTTGTGCGTACGTGGCAATACCATAAAGGTACGGATGAATTCGGTAACGCGGTGAATGTTTTTGACAGACTTATCAGTGAAACATCCGCTGATGGGGTGACAACAAGCTACACGTATACGGAAAACACTATAATAGGAACATTGTCTGATGGTACGGTGCGTGTGTGGAGGCTTGTTTCGGATGTAGATGAAGTCGGGAATGCAATTGTAAGATTCGGAGTTCCTTTAAGCGAGACGGTGAATGGGATAACCATGAATTATGTGGAAGATTCGTGGGATTTGACAAATATGACAGTGCGGGTTTCATTGTCCAATGGGACTGTCCGTCTTTTCAGTTTTACTATAGGAACGGATGAATCCGGGAATCAGATATACATTGTGGGAGAAATGTTGCAGGAAACCGTCAACGGAGTGACAACAACCTACAGTTGGGATAAACCTGCGGCGGGACAGGTTACCGGGACGAGATCCACCGGAGAAGTGGTGGTGTGGAATTATACTGGCGAGCACCAAATCGGCGAAATGGTAAGCAACACGGTGAACGGAGTGACTACGGCGTATTCCTGGAATACTACAGCGATGACGGTTACGGGTACATGGACAGAGAATGGTGTGTCAATGAGCCGTACATGGGAA
>Ga0116171_10000165_pt1 | contig 68873 bp, 66 predicted proteins | sample AD_JPNHW2_MetaG_FD_89798 | JGI IMG/M metagenome (GOLD analysis project Ga0116171, IMG submission 89798) | Active sludge microbial communities of municipal wastewater-treating anaerobic digesters from Japan - AD_JPNHW2_MetaG | ecosystem: Engineered > Bioreactor > Anaerobic > Digestate | place...
CGTATTGCCATCACCCGGAGTTCTGTCAAAATTCTGGTCACCTTCTCCGGTAAGTTAAGCCTTGGACTTTCGGAAGAATAAAAATAATTTAATAACTTTGCCTTGTCTTGCTTGCAATATACTAGGATAAACATATATAAATTAATCTGCCATGATAAGTATCGGATACCGGAAATTAACAGTCGGGGATTTTTATAAAATTCTTTTTGATGGAGAAAAAATCGAGATTGATGCCGGCGCCCTGAAGCGGGTGAACAATAACTATGAGTTTCTGAAAGAATTTGCCAAAGGCAAGGTAATCTATGGGATCAATACCGGTCTGGGACCGATGGCTCAATATAAGATCAACGGGAACAAAGAGCTGGAACTGCAGAAGAACCTGATCCGCAGTCACTGTTCAGGTTGCGGTCCCAAGCTTGAAGACATTTATGTGAAATCAGCCATGCTAGCTCGTTTAAGCACCCTGATCCAGGCACGGTCGGGGCTTCATCCCGAAGCTGCTATCCTGCTTATGGAGTTGATCAATCGCGACATCTACCCATATATTCCGGAACATGGAAGCGTTGGCGCCAGTGGCGATCTTGTGCAGCTTGCCCACCTGGCCCTGGTGCTGATGGGTGAAGGGGAAGTGACGTATAAGGGCAAGTTGCGTCCAACAACCGAAGTATTCGCAGAGACAGGTCTCACTCCTATTAATATGCACATCCGCGAAGGTCTCGGGCTGATTAACGGGACCTCTGTCATGACAGGTATCGGCATGATCAACGTGACCCATGCGCACAACCTGCTCGATTGGGTGATGCTGGCTTCATCGATGATCAATGAGGTCGTGGAATCATACGATGATCATTTCTCCGAAGGACTGAACCGCGCTAAGTCACATCATGGACAAAGACAGGTGGCCCGGGTCATGAGATGGATCCTGAAGGACAGCGGTATGATTCGCCGTCGCGCCGACCATCTTTACATCAATAATAAACACGAAGAAGTTGAGATCTTCAAACATAAAGTACAGGAGTATTATTCTCTCCGCTGCGTCCCGCAGATCCTGGGTCCTATCATGGATACCATCATGTACTCCAGCCATGTCCTGATGAATGAAGTAAACTCTACCAGCGACAACCCCATCATCGACGACGAAAACCGCAATGTATACCATGGCGGTAACTTCCACGGTGATTATATCTCGCTGGAAATGGACAAACTGAAAATCGCTATCACCAAACTCTCCATGCTGTCGGAACGTCAGACCAACTACCTGTTGAATGACAAGCTGAACGAGATATTACCGCCATTTGTCAACCTGGGAAAACTCGGATTAAACCTGGGTATGCAAGGTGTTCAGTTCACGGCTGTTTCAACGGTGGCCGAGAACCAGACTCTTTCGTTCCCGATGTATGTCCACAGCATCCCGAATAACAACGATAACCAGGACATCGTCAGTATGGGTACCAATGCCGGTCTATTGGCCAAGAAAGTGATTGACAATTCGTATTATGTCCTTGCCATTGAGATGATGACGATCCTGCAGGCTATTGACTACCTGAAAATCCAGGATAAGCTCTCATCCTATTCAAGGAAAAAGTACGACGACCTGCGTCAAATCGTGCCTGTATTCACCGAAGACACTACCAAATACAACGAGATCCAGGCGGTGGCAAACTATATTATGGAGAATAAACCCCAGTTTGAACTGGAGGATTAACCCCGATAACAGAAACCATCATGAACATTGCGCTTGTTACCGGCGGATCCCGAGGTATCGGAAGAGCCATCTGCGTGAAGCTGGCCTCCTCTGGCTGCTATGTCCTGATCAATTACAACCACAGTCCGGAAGAAGCTGAAAAGACGCTCCAAATGGTAAAAGAAGCCGGTGGAGACGGGATGACCCTTCAGTTTGATGTCTCAGACCAGTCGCAGGTGGAAAAGGCACTGGGCGAGTGGCAGTCGGCCAACGAAGGCAAGTACATCTCCATCCTGGTGAATAATGCCGGCATCAGAAAAGATGCCCTGGTGATGTGGATGAAGAACGAAGAGTGGCAGGATGTACTGAACACCAACCTGAACAGCTTTCTGTACGTCACCCGTTTTCTGATCAAAGACATGCTGCTCAAGCGCTTCGGCCGCATCGTCAACGTCGTCTCCCTCTCGGGGCTCAAAGGGCTTCCGGGGCAAGCCAACTATTCAGCGGCAAAAGCAGGTGTCATCGGAGCTACCAAAGCCATGGCACAGGAGGTGGCCAAGAAAAACGTTACCGTGAATGCCGTGGCGCCCGGATTTATCAGGACCGACATGACCAAAGAGCTGGATGAATCGCAACTGAAGCAGATGATCCCGATGGGCAGGTTCGGAAACCCGGAAGAGGTGGCAGAGGCTGTTGCCTTCCTGGCCTCGGAGAAAGCTTCGTATATTACCGGCACTGTCATCAACGTGAACGGAGGACTTTATACCTAATCACCCAAGATATTGAGCCAGCGTGTTGTTATAACAGGAATGGGGATTTATTCCGTCATCGGAAAAAATCTGGAAGAAGTTACTGCCTCGCTGAAAACAGGCAGATCGGGAATCGTGCTTGACCCTGTTCGCAAAGAGATGGGGTTTCATTCATCGCTGACCGGCATGGTGGAACGTCCGCAGTTGAAAGGGATCCTCGATCGCCGTTTGCGTGTAGGAATGGCCGTACAAGGGGAATATGCCTACATGGCTACCCTCCAGGCATTGCAAAACGCCGGAATCTCCCAGGAGTATATCGACCGTCATGAAGTCGGGATCCTGTACGGGAATGACAGCTCTGCGGTGCCGGTTGTGGAATCGGTCGACATCCTTCGTCAGAAAAAAGACACGATGATGATCGGTTCGGGATACATCTTCCAATCGATGAATTCCACCGTCTCCATGAACCTCTCGGTCATATTCCGCTTGAAAGGCATCAACTTCACCATCAGCGGAGCCTGTGCCAGCGGATCTCATGCCTTAGGTATCGGTTTTTTATTGATCCGTCAGGGATTGCAGGATATGATCATCTGCGGTGGCGCCCAGGAGATCAACCCCGAATCGACTGCCAGCTTTGATGCACTCAATGCGTTCTCTACCAAGGAAGAGGAACCTGCCAAAGCTTCCCGGCCCTTCGATCGTGACCGCGACGGACTGGTGCCCAGCGGTGGTGCAGCCTCTCTGATCATCGAGAGTTATGAGTCAGCCATGAAACGAGGAGCCACCATCCTGGCTGAGATTGCCGGTTACGGATTTTCCTCTAACGGGGAACATATCTCTCAGCCCAATGCCGAAGGACCTGCCCGTGCCATGTCTATGGCCCTGAAAGATGCCGGCATCACTCCCGGTAATATCGGCTATGTGAATGCGCATGCCACCTCCACTCCTATCGGCGACGGCAACGAAGCCCAAGCCATCGATTCTATCTTCGGAGACTGTAAAACACCTGTCAGCAGCACAAAATCAATGACCGGACACGAGATGTGGATGGGAGGCGCCAGTGAAGTGATCTATTCCACCCTGATGATGAACGAAGGATTTATCGCTCCCAATATCAACTTCGAAAATCCTGATGAGGTGACTGCCTGCCTCCATATCGTCCGCGAAACAACCCCGGCTTCGTTTGATGCTTTCCTTTCCAACTCCTTTGGCTTCGGAGGTACAAATTCCGCACTGGTGATAAAAAGGTTCAGGTAGAATGGCCTCTTGCTATGTTACGCTAAAAAAAAGTCTTATTTTTGCGACATAGTAAAAGCAAAACTAATGCACAAAGAGGAGATTATCACTAAGATCAATAATTTGTTGGTCAAGGAGATAGAGATTGATGAAGAGCAGATTTCCCCTGATGCGGACCTTAAAAAAGACCTTGGTATCGACAGCCTTGATTTTGTTGATCTGTTCGTTATCATTGAGAATAATTTTGGTTTTAAGATGAAAGCCGAGGATATGACTGCGGTCAAGACTCTTCAGGATTTTTATAATTATATTTTTCTGCGTGTGAATCCAAATTAGCCCTCCATGGCGGAATGGAAAGGTAAAACCAGGGGAGGCGTCCTTGGATATAAAATATTTGTCTGGGTACTGAAAAACCTGGGTATCTCGTTTGCATACCTGATCCTTTTCCCTGTCGTTTTTTATTTCATCCTGACATCTGCAGAGGCCAACCGGCATATCTTTTCTTTCTATCATGAAAAGATGAAATTCGGAAGATTCCGTTCCCTGATCTGCCTCTTCCAAAACTATTACAAGTTCGGGCAGGTCCTGCTCGACAAGGTCGCCATGATGGCCGGTTTTCATCACGCCTTCACCTTTAATTTCGAAGGAGAAGAATATCTCCGGCAAATGGATCACGGCGGACTGCTGATCAGCGCTCACATCGGAAACTGGGAGATTGCCGGACAGATGCTGAACCGGCTGGAGAAACATATACACATCATCCTGTATGATGCCGAACACGAACAGATCAAAAAATACCTGTCGGATGTCATGACCAACCGGAAGGTCCATTTCATCATCATCCGTGATGATTTCAGCCATCTTGATCAGATAAAAGCCGCTTTCGCTGCCGGTGATATTGTGGCGATGCACGCCGACCGTTTTATCGCCGGAAACCGGACCACGGTTGTCAATTTCCTGGGACACCCGGCAGCCTTTCCGATCAGCCCGGTCAATCTTGCAGCTCGTTTCAACGTCCCTGTATCATTTGTCTTTGCCGTCAAAGAGACCAGGAAACATTACCATTTTTATGCTACTGAACCTTATCATCTTGCATTCACGACCAACCTGAAAAAACGCGATGAACTCCTTAGCGGCGCTGTTAAGGTCTTCGTGGCAGAGATGGAAAAGGTCATCCGGCTTTACCCGACACAGTGGTTCAACTACTATGATTTCTGGAAACTCCCGGAGCATTCTTTCTCAAAACCATCCTTACGCCCGTGAAACCAAAGAAAAAACTCCTGCTTGTTTCTGCTAACCGTTTTGTTAAGCCGTACCCCGTTTATCCACTGGGACTCTCCTACCTGGTGTCCTATCTTCGCGATCGTTTGCCTCATTTTGACATCCGGATCTATGACATGAACATGGGCACTCCAGAAGAACTCTCCCTGACAATCACCCAGTTCGACCCCGATTTTACCGGGATTTCGTTCCGGAACGTGGACGATGTTGATTTTTACAGCAAAGAGAGTTTCCTGAACGGATACCGGGAGCTGACCACCATCATCCGAAACCATACCGATTCTCCCCTCATCATCGGAGGATCGGCGTTTTCTATCTATCCCGAAGACCTGTTTTGCTTTTTCGAACCCGATTACGGGATCTGTGGTGAAGGAGAAGAAAGCCTGCATCGCCTGCTGCTGAGCCTCGAACAAGAACAGCCTGATCTTTCCATCGATGGACTGGTATACCGCAAAGACGGACACGTCATCGTCAACCCGCGCCAGAATTACCTGAAATCCCTCGATCTCTGTTTCGAACCGGAACTGATCGATTTTTACTGGGATAAAAGCGGCATGCTCAATGTTCAGACCAAAAGAGGTTGCCCGTATCATTGCATTTACTGCACCTATCCCCTGATTGAAGGGAAAAAAGTGCGTACCCTGGATATCGACCGGATCATCCACACGATGAAAGAATTGTATTTCAATAAAAATATCACTTATCTCTTCTTCACTGACTCCATCTTTAATATCTGCGACGATTTTAACATCGAATTAGCGGAACAAATCATCAAATCGGGGATCAAGATCGAATGGGGAGCCTATTTCTCGCCATGGAACCTGGACCCGGAAAAAATGGAATTATACAAGCGGGCCGGACTGACCCACATCGAGTTCGGGACAGAATCATTATCGGATACTACGCTGAAGAATTACGGCAAACATTTCACGGTCGATGACATCGTCAGATCTTCGGATCTTTGTAATAAAATCGGGATATATTTCGCCCATTTCATGATTCTCTGCGGGTATGGTGAGACGGAAGAGACGATCAACGAGGGTTTTGAAAATTCAAAACGGATCGAGAACTCCGTATTCTTCCCTTATATCGGCATGAGAATCTATCCGGGAACCAAGCTCTACGATCTTTCGGTGGCGGAAGGATACCTTGATCCGGAAGATAAGTTGCTGGAACCGGTGTATTATCTGGCGCCCGATATCGACTACACTACGTTGAAAAGCCGGGCAGATGAAAGCGGGAAACGGTGGGTTTTCCCCGACGAAGATTTAGTGACCGTGATGCAGCGGATGAGAAAAAGACACAGAAAAGGAACGTTATGGCATCATCTGAAAAAATAAATATCCCCCAGCAACCGCCGATGGTCATGATCGACCGGTTGATCAAGGCTGATGAGGCGGAGACCATCACCGCGTTGGTGGTCAGCGCCGACAACGTCTTCGTGGAGAACGGCTACCTGCGGGAACCCGGGCTGATCGAAAACATGGCCCAGACAGCCGCTGCCGGGATGGGTGCGAAATCATCCACTCCGGAGAGCAAGCCGCGGAAAGGATATATCGGAGCTTTGAAAAACCTGAAAATAGATAAGCTGCCGGCTGTCGGGGAAGAGATCATCACACGCGTTATGGTGGTAAACAACGTACTAAATGCCACCATTATAGAGGCCGAAGTCACCTGTCACGACGAAGTGATCGCCCGGGGTGAACTGAAAATATTCCTCGAAGAAAAAGCGCCAGATCCACCGGAGACCCTGGCAGAACAACCAGATCCGCTGATGTACCGCTACAACCGGGAAGTTTTTTATTCTTTCAATAAAGAAACAGGTTTCACCCAGAAAGTCGATTACCAGTACAGCGCCAACCAACAGATCATCCGGCAGGGCTGGGATGCAGCCGAAGATCGTCTGGACGCAGTACGGCAGGAGATCGCAGCCGGAATCCTCAGTCCGATCGCTTATCACATGGAGCGCTGTTTGATGGAGCTATCGATACTGGCCTCTTATATGAAGCTGTCAAAATGGAGGATTAGGCGTCACCTGAAACCATCAGGATATCATAAGCTGACCCCTGAATTACGAAGTAAATATGCTGCCGTTTTCGGCATCTCTGTAAACGAACTAGATAATATCGATCCGATGGATCAACCCCAGAAAGGAACCTAATGATCAAACTTAACTTTGAACACCGCCAGGCTGGTCATTGCGAAAGCGGTGTCACCTCTAACCTGTTGAATTATTACGGACTGAAGATCAGCGAGCCCATGGCTTTCGGGATTGGCGCCGGATTATTCTTTTCCTATCTTCCCTTTTTAAAGATGCAGCACGCTCCGGTCACCTCCTTCCGGGTATGGCCGGGAATGGTCTTTAAACGGGCCACGAGTGAACTCGGGGTCAAATCCGGCATCTTTACCTTCCGGAGCAAAAAAGAGTCGATGGACAAGCTGAAAAGCACCCTAGACAGTGGAATTCCGGTCGGGATGCAGGTCGGAACCTTCCATCTTCCATTTTTTCCTCCCGAGTACCGGATGCATTACAACATGCATAACATGGTAGTTTACGGGTATGATCACGACACCTTTTTTGTCAGCGACACGTTGGTGGAGAAGCCGGTAGAGATCAGCTATGACGACCTCGTCCGGGTGAGGTTTGCCCAGGGCACTTTTGCACCCCGGGGAAGGATGTACTACCCGTATGATGTACCTGAGTCCGTCGATATCCGTCCTGCCATTCTTTCGGGGATCAAAAAAACGGCTCATAACATGGTTGGCATCCCCATACCGCTGGTCGGAGTGAATGGGATCCGTTATCTTTCCAGGCAGATGAGAACCTGGGAAAAAAGATATGGTGAAGCCAAAGCCTCCTATTACCTGGGGCAGGTTCTGCGGATGGAAGAAGAGATCGGGACTGCCGGAGCCGGCTTCCGGTTCATCTACGGAGCCTTTCTCGAGGAATCGGCAGAGGTGCTCAATAAACCCTTCCTCCGGGAAATGGCAGAAGAGATGGGCGAAAATGCCAACAAATGGAGAGAGTTTTCTTACCTCGGTTCAAGAAACTGTAAAAAACGCGCCAAACCGGAAGAATCTTATGATATGCTGGCAGATATGCTCTATGCATGTGCCGGGAGAGAAGAGAAGATTTTCAAAAAACTATCCCGGATGTGATAATTTTCTTACTTTCGCAAGAATCTGCGGCAACGCCGAACCAATACAGGACCCATGGAAGACGAGCCGGAAAAAGTATATACCGATGACCGTCACGGACAGTACCGGGAGATGCTGTACGGATATGATAAGGACGGTAATTTTACGAAGCAGGTCGGATATCACGGAGCCTCCGAACGAGTGATCCTTCAGCAGGTCTGGGATGAATTTAAAGACCGGATCGAAGATGCACGGCAGAAGGTGCTGTCGGGAAAGGCCAGTCCGATCCTGTATTACATGGAGAAGAACCTGCTGAATGCGCAGGATCTTGCCACACACACGGGAATATGTGTCTGGTTTGTCAAACGTCACCTGAAACCGGGAGCCTTTCAGCGTTTATCTGAAAAGAAACTGAAGAGATACGCCGAGGCTTTCAACATCACTATCGATCAACTCAGAAAAGTTGAATAGTTACCGATTATAATGAAAGATATTGTCATCGATTATACACACCGCCAGGCCGGCCACTGCGAAAGCGGTGCCACTTCCAACCTGCTGCATTTTTATGGAAAAGAAATCTCGGAACCCATGGCCTTCGGCATCGGGACCGGTTTATATTTCAGCTACCTCCCCTTCCTGAAACTTCAGTACGCACCGATGATGTCATTCCGTAACTTCCCCAACACGGTGTTCCACCGGGGCATGAAGCATATGGACATTGATGCCGGCGTGATCAAAAAATTCAGGGACCCGAAGGAATCGATGGACGCCCTCGACCGGAACCTGGAACAGGGAATCCCTACCGGCGTACAGGTTGGTTGTTTCAACCTGACCTTTTTCCCTCCCGAGTACCGGATGCATTACAACATGCATAACCTCGTCGTCTTTGGAAAAAAAGGCGACGAGTACCTCATCAGCGATACCGTGATGGAGACCGTTCAAACGTTATCGTATGATGACCTGTTGCGGGTACGATGGGCAAAAGGCGCTTTCGCTCCCAAAGGGAAGATGTACTGGATCAATCAGGTACCGGCAGAGATCGACATGCGGAACGCCATCGCCAAAGGCATCCGGAAGACCGTTTATGAGATGACCAAGGTGCCTTTCCCCCTGATCGGTGTAAAAGGGATGCGGATTATGGCCCGTGATATTAAGAAATGGCCGAAGAAACACGGAAATGAAAAAGCCTCTTTTTACCTCGGACAGGTTCTCCGAATGGCGGAGGACTTTGGTACCGGCGGTGCAGGCTTCCGCTATATCTTCGGAGCCTTTCTGAAAGAAAGCGGACAGCTGCTGAACAACCAGGCACTGCTGGAAGCTGCTGGTATGATGGGCGAAGCAGCCAACAAATGGAGAGAATTCACTTTCGCCGGCGCCCGAAACTGCAAAAACCGGTCGAAACCCGAAGAAGATTATGATGCGCTCGGAGAAAAAATGTTGTTGATTGCCGATATGGAAGCATCGGTTTATATGAAGTTAGATAAAATATTGATTTAAAGTCTGATATGTCTATCATCGAAATTCGAAAACTGACTAAAAAATACAAAGGATCCGATGAACCGGCCATCGATTCGATCTCATTGGATATTGAAGAAAACGAGATCTTCGGACTGCTGGGTCCCAACGGAGCCGGTAAGACTACTACCATCTCCATCCTCTGCGGATTATTCCGGCCGGATTCGGGCGAAGTGAAGATCGGCGGGTTTGACCTTCACACGGATCTGGAGAAGATTCTGCACATCATCGGCGTCGTCCCGCAGGATATTGCCCTCTATCCAACGCTCACTGCCCGGGAAAACCTGACTTTTTTCGGTAATATGTACGGATTGAAAGGGAAAGAGTTGCGTGACCGTATCGAAGAGAATCTGGTCACTTTCGGTCTGGAGAAATTCGGGAATAAAAAGATATCCACCTATTCCGGCGGCATGAAACGCCGGGTAAACCTCATCGCCGGGCTGCTGCATCGTCCGCGGATCCTGTTTCTGGATGAACCTACCGTGGGCATCGATGTGCAGTCGAGGAACGTGATCCTTTGTTTCCTGCATGAGCTGAAACGTTCCGGAACTACCATCATCTATACCTCCCATTACATGGAAGAGGCTGAAAACCTGTGTTCCCGGGTTGCCATTATGGATCGCGGTCATTTAATCGCCACCGGAAAACCTACTGAACTCATTAACTCCAATCCCTGTTTCAAAAACCTCGAAACAGTGTTTCTCCAACTAACCGGAAAAGATCTGCGCGATGATGTTTAAATTTTTCTCTGCCTTCCGAAAAGAATGGCTGATCCTGGTGAGGGATCTTGCCGGGTTGATCGTTTTGTTCGTCATGCCCATGTGTATGGTCGTAATTCTGGCTGTTGTGCAGGAGTTTGGATGGAAGGATGTAGCCAGTGACCCGAAACTACCGGTATTGTTCGTCGACCTTGACCAGGATTCGTTGGCCGCGAAGATAGAAAGGGGGCTGGATGCCAGCAGTTTCTTCCAGGTAGTGAAGACGGTGGATGACAAGCCTGTCACGGCCGAATCAGCCCGTGAACTGGTCAGGAAAGGAAAATACCAGATCGCGGTCATCATCCCTGATGGCTCGACCGAAAAAGTCCAGAAGAAGATTGAGTTCATGATCATTAAGATGATGTCGGGGCTGAAGATGGGTTCTATGAATCCCTTCTCTGACTTGCAATACAATGATTCTGTACAGGTTCAACTCTATCTTGATCCCGCGATAAAACCCTCGTTCAAAAACTCCGTGCTTTGTTCCATGAGGGAATACACGTTGAAAGTGGAATCGCAGATGATCTTCCAGACTTTCAATTCGCAGTTGGGGATGATGTTTCCCTATTACAAACCCAGTAATAATGTGTATACCGAAACCGTGATGTTCAAGGAGTCGTATCCGTCGGGAAAGACGGAAGAAATTCTCCCGAACACCACCCAACACAATGTGCCGGCATGGACCATTTTCGCGATGTTCTTCATCGTGATCCCGCTCACGAGCAGCATCATCCGGGAGCGCGAAGAAGGAAGTCTGATCCGGTTATTGACCATGCCGGTATCGTACATGACGGTATTCATGGCCAAAATCGGCGTTTACCTGGTGGTATGCCTGATTCAGTTTGCCCTGATGATGCTCGCCGGCATGTTGGTAATGCCGTTGTTTGACATTCCTGCCCTGGAGATTGGCGGTAAGTTGTTCCAGTTGATCCTGATGGCGGTAGCGACCAGTCTGGCCGCATTAGGTTTCGGGATTGTCGTAGGCACCATTGCCCGGACACACCAGCAGGCAGCAGCCTTCGGTTCCGTCTCTGTCGTTATCCTGGCGGCCATGGGCGGCTTGTGGGTCCCGACGTATCTGATGCCGGAAACAATGCGTGTTGTGGCCACCTTCTCACCGATGAACTGGGCTCAGACAGGGTTTTATGATATTTTCCTGCGTGGCGGCCTGATCGTTGAGATCCTGCCCGAGATCACTAAGTTATTGTTATTCTTCCTTATCACCGTCGGTATCGCTGCTGCCTACCGCAAATGGAAACCCCCTATCAGCGCATAACCATGGAACTCATTGACCGTACCGAGATCAAAGTACGCTTCAGCGAAGTCGATTCAATGCGGATCGTCTGGCACGGGAACTACCTGAAATATTTTGAAGACGGACGAGAATCGTTCGGATTGAAATACCAGCTGGGATATCTCGATGTATATAAGCACAACGTGATGATCCCCCTGGTGAAGATCAACTGCGATTTCAAGCGTCCGCTGGAATACGGCGATACAGCCATCGTCGAAACCCGATTTGTCAACACGGAAGCGGCCAAGATCGTATTTGAATACACTGTCTTCCGCAAATCCGATAACGAAGTGATGGCCACCGGCTCCTCTGTCCAGGTATTTCTCACGCCGGAAGCAGAGCTTCTGCTCATGCCTCCGGAATTTTTTATTGCCTGGAAAAAACACTGGGGCATTGATTCTTGACAAGATGAAAGAAATTTACATCACCGGCGACAATATCATATCCTCTCTGGGATTCACCACAGAGGAAAACTTTGCCTTGCTGGAAAGCGGAGTGAGCGGGATCAGGGAATGTACGGACCAGAGTCTGTCGCCTTCTCCCCTGCTGCTCTCCCAAGTTGACAATTTTTCCTTAGAGGAAAGGTTTGCCCTGATGTTGATGGAAATGAGCAAGTCGAATGCTCCCGGCTCGTACACCCGGCTGGAAAAAATGATGATCCTCTCGGTGTATGATGCCACCCGCAACCTCCCGTTGGATCTGCGGAGTCCGAAACTGCTCTTCATCCTTTCCACCACCAAAGGCAACATCCAATTACTGGAAGAAAAATACCGTCTGGTATTTGATCACAAAAGGGTATTCCTGTGGGAGCTGGCACGCGTGATCGCTTCTTTTTTCGGTTTTTCGAATCCCCCGCTGATCATCTCCAATGCATGCATTTCGGGAGTCGTCGCGCTCAACATGGGAGCCCGTCATCTCCGTTCCGGGAAATACACTCATGCCGTGATCACCGGGGGCGACATGCTCTCTGAATTTGTCATCGCCGGGTTCCAGTCGTTCCAGTCCATCAGCTCTTCTCCCTGCAAACCCTATGACATCAGTCGCGATGGCCTTTCGCTCGGGGAAGCCTGCGGCACGATCATATTGAGTGATACCGCGCCCGAGAAAGGGCCGGCGATCGGGGTACTGGGAGGAGCGATCACCAATGACGCCAATCACATCTCCGGGCCGTCGCGTACGGGGGAAGAACTCGGGATGGCCATGCAGGTTGCCATGGAGGAATCTGGTTTGCAGCCCGCTGATATCAGCCTGATCTCTGCCCATGGGACTGCCACTCCTTACAACGATGAGATGGAATCGAAAGCGATCACCTGTGCCAGACTGAATGCCGTGCCCGTGAACAGCCTGAAAGGCTACTGGGGGCATACGCTGGGTGCTGCAGGCGTGATCGAATGCGTAGCTTCTGCCCGGTCGCTTGCCACCGGCACACTCATCGGCACCAAAGGATTCGATACCCTTGGTGTTCCCGAGCCTATCAACGTCATCAAAGAAACATCGCACACATCATTGCAAACCTGCCTGAAAACAGCCTCCGGATTCGGAGGATGCAATGCAGCGATCATCCTTCAGAAAAAATGACCATGAACTATAACATCACGGGATATTGCAGCATACGGAATCAGGTAGCCATGGTCGACGACCGTCTGGAGCATTATGAGGAAAATTTTTATACCTTTGCCGACCTGATCAAATCTCTTTATAAAAAAGAAGAAATCAGCTACCCGAAGTTCTTTAAAATGGATGGCCTCAGCAAGTTGGGATTTCTTACTGCCGAAATGTTGCTGAAGCAAAAAGAAAAGGGCAAATATCAGGGGACCCGGGTCGGAATGATCCTTTCAAATTCCGCCTCCAGCCTTGATACAGATATGGCGTTCCACGAAACGATCCGCGACCGCCGGCAGTACTTTCCAAGCCCTTCGGTTTTCGTTTATACCCTCCCCAATATTGTCATCGGGGAGATCTGCATCCGTAATAAGTTCAAAGGGGAAAACACGTTTTTGATCTCTGAGAAATTTGACAGCGGTCTTTTATATACGAACATCAGGGAAGCGCTGGATCACGGCCGGATGGATGTCTGCATCGGAGGTTGGGTCGACCTGCTCCGCGAACGTTACGAATCGCTCCTTTTTATCGTTGAAAAAGAAACGAATATATCACCGGATACGGAACAGAAAAAAATAGAATTTTGTCCGGAAGAAATAGAGAAGTTATACCTGAAAATCTGATGAACTACATATGGAAGAACTGATCAGCAAATTAAAACAGGAAGTTATTCAGCAGTTGAACCTGGAAGACATCAAACCGGAGGATATCGACTCCGATTCACCACTTTTCGGAGAAGGCCTGGGCCTGGATTCCATTGACGCACTTGAGTTGATTGTCCTGCTTGAAAAAAACTACGGATTGAAAATTGAAGATCCTAAAGACGGGAAAAAGATATTTCACTCCATCCGCACCATGGCCGAATACATCACGGAGCATAAAAAATCCTGATCATGCCAGTCAGGGTATTCGTAACAGGCCTGGGGATCATTTCCGGCATCGGCAAGGATCTGAACGAGCATGTTACCTCCCTATACCATTCCCGGCCGGGTATTTCCGACATCCGGTTTCTTGACACGCACCTGAAAGGAGAGATTCCTGTTTCGGAAGTAAAGTGTTCCGATGAAGAACTTTTCGGCATGACCGGAGTCTCATCGCATGAAGCCTATTCACGTAATTCACTGCTCGGAATCATCGCTGCCCGGGAGGCTTGGGATCATGCAAAGCTGGGGACCAGGAAAAAGAGACGTACCGGGTTGATCTCGGCTACGACCGTCGGAGGCATGGATCAATGTGAAAAGTACTACCAGGAGTTTCTGAAAGGCGATTCCTATAATGATTTTATTGAGATCTACGACTGTGCCGACAGCACCGAAAAGATCGCCCGTCAATTGGGCATCACCGGTTTCCGGACGACCATCAGTACCGCCTGTTCTTCTGCCGCCAACGCCATCCTTTTCGGCGCCAGGCTGATCCGCGACGGTTATCTCGACCGCGTCGTGGCCGGTGGAACGGAGTCACTGACCATCTTCCACATGAACGGCTTCAACGCGCTGAAGATCCTTGACAAGCAGCCATGCCGGCCTTTTGATGCCAACCGTAGCGGCATCACGCTGGGAGAAGGCGCCGCCTATATCATCATTGAGTCGGAAGAGGCCGCCCGTGAAGATGCTCCGGAATTCATTGCAGAACTGGCCGGTTATGGAAACGCCTGCGAGGCCTTCCATCAGACTGCCTCTTCTCCCGATGGACAAGGAGCCTGGCTGGCTATGAAGAAAGCCCTGGAGACGGCCGGGATCGAGCCGGGACAAATCGATTATATCAATGCACACGGCACCGGCACCGACAACAACGACCTCTCGGAAGGCATTGCCATCCAACGTCTCTTCGGAGAACACATCCCCCCGGTCAGCTCCACCAAGCCCTTCACCGGACATACCACCAGCGCCGCCGGCTCCACCGAAGCCATCCTCTCGATCCTGAGTCTGAAACACCAGATGATCTGGCCTAACCTGAACTTCAGGGATCCGATGCCGGAACTGTCCTTCACCCCGGTAAAAGAGCTGATAACCGATGTGCCGGTCAACTATGTCATGTCGAACTCCTTCGGATTCGGCGGAAATGACACTTCATTGATTTTTAAGAAAGTGAAACAAGAATAAGCGACTGATCCATACATGGCATACATCAATGGCATAGGAGTTATTTCTTCACAGGATCTGTCCCGGGGATTCCCGGAGACCCTGCAGGAATACCGGGTCGATTTCCTGCCATGCCTTCCCCCCGATTACAAACGGTTCATCAATCCCATCGCGGCCCGTCGAATGAGCCGGCTCATCAGGATGGGGATCACCTCGGCCAGACTGGCCCTGGCGGATGCAGGCGTCGAAATGCCCGAAGCCATCATCACCGGAACAGGCCTGGGCAGTGTTGAAGAGACAGAAAAGCTGCTGATGGATATGGATTCGGGTAATACCCTCCTCAACCCCACCCCATTCATTCAGTCTACCTACAATACCATCAGTTCACAGATTGCCATCAACCTCAAATGCCATCATTATAATTCGACGTATGTCCATCGTTCCTTCTCCTTCGAAAGCGCGTTCATGGATGCCCTGATGCAGATCGGGGAAGGGATGGCGGATAACGCGCTGGCCGGTGGCATTGATGAGATGACCATGATGCACCTCGACATCATGCGTAAGGTCGGTCATTGGAAACAAGCGCCTGCCTCCAATATCACGTTGCTGCAAGACAGCACTCCCGGAGCATTGGCGGGTGAAGGGGCGGCCTTTTTCGTGTTAGGGAAAGAACCTTCTGCAAGCACGTATTGTAAGGTGGAAGGCATCGATATGTTCCATCGGGACTCACCGGAGGGTCTGGGAGAACAGGAAATACGGTCCTTCCTTCAGTCAAGGGGCTATCGCCCGGATGATATCGACCTGTTGGTACTTGGTTACAATGGGGATAGCTGTTTTGACGGTATCTATGACCGTTTTGCCGGTGATTTGTTTTCCTCGGCAACCACGACCTGGTTCAAACATCTCTCGGGAGAATATTATACGGCTTCTGCCATGGGACTGTGGCTGGGCGCCTTCATGCTGAAAAACGGCCGGATCCCCTCTGCAGTACTGCTCAGAGGCGATGCTGCCACCCCGGCGCATCGCGTGCTTGTTTACAACCAGTACCGGGGAGAATATCACTCGCTGTTCCTGCTTTCCGCCATTTAGGAGACCTTTCTTTTCTCTTTCATTTTTTCGGCTAACTTTGCAGTATTACTTCACACCCATAAACCAACGCGACGAATGCCGAAAAGGGTTTTTATCACGGGGATCGGGATCATCTCATCCATCGGGAACACGGTCAACGAAACACTGGATTCATTGTTGTCAGGGCGAACCGGGATCGGCGGGATCACCCTCTTCCCTACCATTCACCAGGGCAAATTCCCGCTGGCCGAAGTCAAACTTCCGACATCTGCCTTGTTGGAGATGACCGGTCATGCCGGCGAAAGATGTTACACACGCACAGCGCTGCTGGGGATGATTGCTGCTGCTGAAGCCGTCAGATCGGCCGGGATACACGATATCCGCCAATACCGGACAGGTCTCCTCTCGGCGACCACTGTCGGCGGTATGGAACGCAGCGAAGATTTCTACCGTGAATTTCTGACCGACGCCGGAAAAGGCCGTCTACGGGATGTTATGAACCACGATTGTGCCGACAGCACTGACCGGATCGCCCGGCACGTGGGCGTTAAAGATTTTGTCTCGACCATCAGCACCGCCTGTTCATCATCGGCGAACACGCTGATGACGGGTGCGGAGATGATCCGTTCGGGAAAGCTTGACCGGGTGATCGCCGGTGGTACGGATGCAGCGACCCGCTTCACCCTCAATGGCTTCAACACCCTGATGATCCTGGATAAAGGCGGATGCCGTCCCTTCGACGAAAACAGGGCCGGTCTCACCCTGGGCGAAGGTGCTGCCTTCCTCGTTTTAGAATCGGAAGAGCTCGTGAAAAGGGAACATAAAGCCATCCTGGCTGAGTTGACGGGTTATGGCAATGCTAATGACGCCTATCATCAGACAGCCAGTTCTCCCGATGGCGCCGGCGCAGTCATGGCCATGAGCCTCGCCTTGTCAATGAGCAGGCTGAAACCGCAGGACATCAGTTATATCAATGTCCACGGCACCGGCACACAGAATAACGACCTCTCGGAAGGCGTCGCCATCGAACAGGTCTTTGGAGACCATGTCCCGCCTTTCAGTTCCACCAAAGCCTTCACCGGCCACACACTGGGTGCCGCCGGTGCCGTAGAGGCCGTCCTTGCCGTGCTGGCGATCCGCCATGGACTGGTCTACCCCAACCTCCGGTTTGAGACGCCGATGAAAGAACTGCATATCCGGCCCGAGACGACCTTACAGAAGGGCCTCGACATCCGTCATGTCCTCTCCAACTCCTTCGGGTTCGGAGGTAATAACTCAACCCTGATCCTTTCCAAAGCCTGACCGTCCTATGAGCACATATATCAACGCTATCGGGAATATCTCTCCGCAGAAGACAGCAGACAACCATCATTTTCTGGAAGAACCGGTCTCGTACGAAGGATCGCAGCTTCGCAGCATCGATCCGGGCTATAAAGAATTCATCCCTCCTGACCTCATACGCCGGATGAGCCGCATCATCAGGATGGGGATTGCCGCTTCAAAGATCTGTCTGAAGGAAGCAGGATGCGCCGTCCCTGACGCGATCATCACCGGCACGGGACTCGGATGCCTGGAAGATACCGAGAAATTTCTCGGGACCCTGATCCGGAATAACGAGGAGTTCCTCACTCCCACCTCGTTTATCCAGTCAACCCATAATACCGTCGGCGGTCAGATCGCCCTGCTGCTGAAATGTCATGGCTTCAACTTCGCATACGTACACCGAGGTATCTCCTTCGAGTCGGCCCTGATTCATGCCATGATGCGGATCGAAAACGGCGATTCGAAGAATGTCCTGACCGGAGGTGTCGACGAACTCACGACCCCGTCGTTCGAAATCATGCAACGGATGGGATTCTGGAAGCGAAAACCGATGCCCTCCCTTCAGTTGTTTCATGACACGACACGCGGGACCATTGCAGGTGAAGGCGCTGCTTTCTTCTTCCTGGAAAAAGAAAAAACAGCAAACAGCTATGCTGTCTTGAAAGGAGTGGAAACACTGTTTGATCCTGCAGGATCAGAAGAAATTTCAGCATGGATCAGCCGGTTTCTGGCGCAATACGGGCTGAAGCCTGCCGACATCAGCCTGCTCATCCCCGGTATGAACGGGGATCCGAAACAAGATCGTATCTACCACGAACTGATCGACACCCGGTTTGCCGGTATTCCCCTGGCCTGTTACAAACACCTCTGCGGAGAATACATGACAGCTTCGGCATTTGGCACATGGCTGGGCGCCATGATCCTGAAGTACGGGTCGGTGCCCGATGTGGTCGCCATGAACGAGCCGCCCCGCTCCCTTGATCATATCCTGGTGTGGAACCACTACCGGCAAACTCATCATTCTCTCATCCTTTTAAGCCGGGTATGATGATCACCTTCCGCCGGATGTTGCTTCTGTTCCTGATGCTGCTGCTTGGACTGAACCTGGCAGCCATTTTCGTATGTGGCAGCAACACCTGTTTCTTCTGTGATCAACTCCCCTGGTTCTATGTAAGCCTCTTCCTGATCTTCTTCGGTCTTTCTTTTCTCATGGCCTTTTCCCTCCGGTCTGGATATCATTATCCGGTCATCTGCCGGGGAAACAGTACAGAGAAAACCCTGTCGCTGACCTTCGATGACGGGCCGGATCCTGTCTATACCCCGGTGGTATTGGATGTTCTAAAAAAACATGAAGTGACCGCCACTTTCTTCCTGATCGGCAGCAAATTAAAAGGAAATGAAGAACAGGTCAAAAGGATGCAGGAGGAAGGTCATCTCCTCGGCGCTCATTCCTGGAGCCATGCTTATTGCTTCGATTTCTTCCCCGGCAGAAAAATAAAGAAAGAATTTCTCCGGAGTAACGACCTTCTCAGGGAAATCACCGGGAAAACACCCCTGTGGTTCCGGCCACCTTACGGAGTGATCAATCCGATGGTGGTGAAAGGATTGAAGAACGTTTATCCTCATGTGATCGGGTGGAGCCTTCGCTCGCTTGATACGATGAAAAAGAACCCCGGGAAAGTCCTGGATAAGCTGGTGAAGAACCTCCATCCAGGAGCCATCATCCTGCTTCATGATCGTACGAATTTTACCCAAAATCACCTCGAAACTCTCATTACCGAGATTCAACGAAATGGTTATCAAATCGTTCCATTGGATCAACTCTTAAACATTGCTGCTTATGAAAATTAGCCTTTCCATTATCGTTTTTTGTTTATTGTCCATCCCCGGAGCATTTTCACAAACCACTCCCCTGGATGCTGCTTCCATCGCCCGTGTAAAGAAGGGTGTTGAAGAAGCAGCGTTGCGCACTTCCACCATTGTGGCCGGATTCACTCAGGAGAAAGAGATGAGCATCCTGGAAGAAAAGATGCGTTCCACCGGAAGATTCTATTTTAAAAAAGATAAACAGCTTCGGTGGGAATACACCAAACCCTATTCGTACATCATCATCATCAATAACGACCGCATCACGATCAAAGATGAGCAGAAGACCAACAGCTTCGATACCCGCAGCAACAAAGTCTTCGGCGAGATCAACAAAATTATCGTAGGGAGTATCCGGGGAACCCTTCTCAATGATCCTCAAAACTTCAGAACCTCTTACTATAACTCCTCTGCTGCCTGGATCGTGAAGCTTGTACCCCTGTCGGCAGCGTTGAAAAGCAGTCTGAAAGAGATCACCCTGCATTTCGACAAGAAAGATTTCTCGGTGAACCGGGTAGAGATGACCGAAAACACCGGCGATAAAACCGTCATCATCTTCACAGATAAAAAATTCAATCAACCTGTCGCCAATGAGAAATTTATCCTTCGTTAGTCTGCTGTTTCTGTTGCTGGTTACGGGTTGTAGTTCGCTGAAACCTGCCGGGTTAAAGCCCTGCCGCACGACCGATACCACCGGGATTATCGGGAAATCGCCGTTCACCGGGACATACGAAAAGATGTTGTTCCGCGCCGCTATGGATATCCGCGATCAGCGTTTGACCGGACTTATCCTGGTGAAGAAAACCAGCGACACTGTCACGCACGTGTTCTTTTCCAACGAGATCGGCATGACCTATTTTGATTTTATCATGAAGGATGACGGGTTCATCCCCGAATACTGCTTTGAACCGATGAATAAAAAAGCGTTGATCGGGATTTTCAGGACCTGCTTTGAACTGATGCTGGATTATAATATCGGGGAAGACGGAAGAAAGTTTTACTGTGACAGATCCACCGGCGCCGTGGTTGTGTCAGGAACCTCGGGCAGGTACAAGACATGGTCGGGCCGCAGCTCTGAAACCGGAAGTATCTTTATCAACGGAAAAACCAACTTCTCCGACAAAACCTTCATTTCCTTTTCCAACTTCACTGCCGGCGTCCCCTCTTCCGTCATCATTGAAAATCCATTCATTAACCTGAAGATGCAACTCCAGATGATTTCTTTCTGACCTTTTTCATATTTTTGCTCTATTAGGAAGAACGTATCAAATGCTTCAGAAAGATTTTTACACGATCCTTTCTTCGGAATTTTTGCCGGGAGAAAACCAAACCACGCCGGGGACGGAATCATTCCGAATCAGGGTTCACCTCGATCCCGGACATCGTATTTATCAGGGACATTTCCCGGGAAGTCCTGTCGTGCCGGGCGTATGCCAGATCCAGATGGTGAAAGAAGGACTGGAGAACATGAAACAAGTATATGGGATGCTGACTGTCGCCGACAATGTGAAATTCCTGAACATGATCATTCCTTCCGAGCATCCCGATCTCACTATCGAATATACGGTCAAGCCTCCCAGTGACCCCGACATCTGCTTTTCGGCCATCATCAGGGATGGGGAGACTGTTTTCCTAAAATTCAAAGGAACACTATGTACAAGACTTACCTGACCGTTCGGGGCAATGAACTCGATTCCTATGACCATGTTAACAATGCGGTCTATCTGAATTATTATGAACAAGCCCGTTGGGAAGCATTCCGCGACAATGGTGGGTTGGAGTCTCTTCGTAACTCTGAACTCAAGCTGGTTGTCACCGACATCAAAATAAAATACATCAGGGAAACCAACCTGCTGGATGAACTGGAGGTGCAGACGACAATCTGTAAAACAAGTCCGTTCCTGATATTCCATCAACGCATCTTCAACCGGAAAACCGGACAGGCAGTCTCAAAAGCGGAATCGAAGACGATTTTCATCAACGAAAAGCATGAACCTTGCGACATCCCTGAATTTATTTTATCCATTCTGAAACTATAACCACTGATGGAAACGATCGGAAATATCACTTGGGAGATCAAGGAGGCCATCGGGGTCTTGTCATTGGGTCCCCCTCCCGGGAACCTGTTAGCGGATCCTGTTTTTGTTCCTTCAGAGACGCTGATTCAATGGACCTCCGATCCCTCGTTGAAAGGGATCATGGTACACGGTAAGGGGAGACATTTTTCTGCCGGAGCTGATCTGGAGTGTCTTACCCGGATGGCCGCTTCCGAAGAGAGAACGGCTGAAAGGATGAACGATGGCAAGAAGATACTCAGCCATCTGGAAGCATTACCTGTCCCGGTTGTGGCTGCCATTCAGGGAGTATGTTTCGGCGGGGGATTGGAGATAGCCTTGGCTTGTAAAATCAGACTCTGCGCGGAGAACGCGTTATTCGCTTTTCCCGAAGTGAATCACCGGGTACTCCCCGGACTGGGAGGAACGGTCAGGCTGCAACAGACCGTCAGTCCGGCAGCTGCTCTGACCATGATCCTCGGAGGTGACACCATCAATGCCGAAGAAGCATTAAGGGTAGGTTTGGTTGACCGCATTTTTCCTCGTGAAAAGTTGTTCTCTGCTGGTATTGCCTTGCTTCAGAAGATGACCCGGAATCGTCAGCCCGAGGTCATTCATGCCGTGATGAATGCCTTGCGCCATTCCTCTACGATGACCGAAGAGGAAGCCATGCGGGAAGAAACACGGATGTTTTGCAAACTGGCGAAAAAAGAATCAGAACGAAGATCCTCTGAACAATCATGAATCAGGAAGCATCTCTCACCGGATTGTCGAGCATCAGATGGAGCGCCACCAATCACATTGGCGAGCTCATTCTGAATCGACCACCTTCGAATGAAATGAATGCCGTTTTCTTCGAAGAGCTGGATCGTTTGCTTCCTTATGCCACTACCCGAAAAGATTTGCTGGGAATTATCGTCAGCGGAGCCGGACGCCATTTCAGTTCGGGAATGGCGCTGGATGAGTTATTGAAAAATATCACGGTATCAGAAATCTCGGATCACCCCGGCGATAAGAAAGATCATGTCCTGTTACAGAACTATCGGTCGTTCCTGAGATTAAAGGCTACGCCCATCCCTGTGGTTGCGGCGATCAGGGGAGTATGTCTCGGTTCAGCCTTCGAGCTTGCCCTGTTGTGCCATTTCAGGATCTGCACTCCCGAAGCGGTGTTCGGGTTGCCCGAGACCACCTTTAACCTCATGCCCGGACTGGGAGGCATCCGGAGAATGAGTGAGCTGGCCGGGAAAGCTCATGCCATCGAACTTATCCTGCATGGGAATACTTTCAGTGCAGAAGAAGCTCTTGCCATGAATCTGGTTGATGCCATCGTCCCTAAAAATGAACTGCATGAAACCGCTGCCTCCTTCATCCGGAAAATCAGTGAAAACTACCGGAAAGAAAAACGTCCGTTATATTTAACCAGATATCTCCGACATCATGGCACTGCCGAAGACACGACCCTTTGAGAGCCCGGTAAATGTACGACTGGCAGGTACCGGATCGTACCTGCCGGGGAAGCCCATCCCTGCTTCCGATGCGGACTTGTACCTCGGTGAACTTACCGAAGCCCCGGTAAAACTGCAGAATTGGTTGAAACGGGTTCGCGAACTCATGAGCGACCTGCTGGAAGTGGACTTCTATCACTTCGCGCTGGACCCGGTAACCCGGACCTTCACTGACGACAACGTGACCATGTCTGTCAAAGCAGCCCGTGAAGCTCTCGCGCATGCCGGTGTTCAACCCGAAGAGGTGGAACTGATTGTATACGGAAGCGCCCACCAGGATCAGATGCCTACTGCCTCCGTGAGGATCCAGGAACAACTTGGCATTGAACAATGTGCTGAAATATCTGTGCATGCCAACTGCACGTCGGCCTATAAGGCCCTGACCATCGCTCACGATATGATCCGGAACGGCCGGTTCCGTAACGCTCTGGTTCTCTCCTCCTCCATCTCGTCATCGGAACTGATCGCCGAATATTACAACCAACAACTGGTAAAAAAGGAAGAACTTTTTCTACGCTATTTCCTCAGCGACGGAGCCGGCGCCCTGTTCCTGAAAGGAGAAACAGCATCGACCGATGGCTTGTACGTCAAACATACCTGCTTTGAATCTATCGGAGGAAAGAAACCATCGGCCATGGGAAACCGGCGCCCGGCTTACTGGATGAATCCGCGCGAAGAGTATGAAAAAGGCTATCACCACCTTTCGCAAATGTTCCAGGAAGACCTGCGGGCAAACTTCCACGATGGCGACGGTTCTGTATTTCTGAAAGGAGTGAAACGCATGCTGGATACGTATCATCCCGATCTTGACAAACTCCGTTTCTTCCAGATCAACTTCCCTTCCAAACACATCTCCTCCCTCATCATGGATGAATGCGGCCAACTGGGCATCCGCCCGGAAACACTCTATACTAAAATGTCATCCATGGGATATCCCGGTCCTCCCATGGCCCTGATCTGCCTCGACCGGATCCTGAAAGAAGAAGAACTGCACCCGGGAGACCTGATCCTCAGTTTCGTCACGGAAGTGAGTAAGTTCATGCAGGCCGGTTATATTATGGAGAATCGCTCATGATCACCCACGTCGGCATCATCGGAGAAGGACGCATGGGGACAAACCTCTTTCATTATATCTCCGGATTTCCCTATAAGATGCGATGGATCGTGAGTCCCGAAGCCGACGTTGACAAACTGCAACGCACATGGTCCAAAAAGGTATTACGGAACCTAAATACCAATATTATTGATCGGACAACGGCTGATCGGTTAAACAGGGTCGTCATCACCACTGACCCTGAAGCGCTCTGTGATTGCGGGCTGGTCATAGAAGCCATCCCCGAAGAGGTCTCCCTGAAAAAAGCATTGTTTTCACGGATTGATGGCATCGTTCCAACGGATTGCATCCTGGCTTCTAATTCCTCTTCCATCCTGCCTTCTTTATTGATTCCTTCTGAAGAAAAAGCATCTTCGGTCATTGGTCTGCACTTCTTCTATCCTGTGGCTCTCAAGAATCTGGTGGAACTGGTAGTCACGAAGCAGACTTCGCCGGATGTGGTTACGACCGCCAAGGCTTTCCTGTCGGACATTGGCCGCCGGTATTTCCTTCAGCCGGAAGATCAAGCTTTCCTGTTCAACCGTATTTTCCTTGAGTTCCAATCAGCTGTCTGGGAGATGGTTTCCGAAGGTCTGTTTTCTGCAAGGCAGATGGATCAGTTCGTACACCAACGTTTTTTTCCGTTGGGTGTGTTTGAGTGTTTTGATGCCGTCGGATTGGATGTCATGTTACCTGCCATCCGTCATTATTCCGTCGATTTCCCTTCGGGGACTGATCATGATTCCTTGATTAAAACGCTTGAGGCCATGGTAGCCGATGGAAGGCTGGGTGTTAAATCCGGCAGAGGCTTTTTCGATTATCCTGATGAAACCGACACCGGGGATGATCTTTTACGTAATGTTTCTCCGGAAGTCCTTTCCCGGGCAGAAGAGCATCTTCGTACGATCCTTCATGACGCCATGGAACAATTTTCCCGCGATTTGTCTTATTCCCGGGAGGAAATCGAAGCAGGGTTGCAAGAATATGCAGGCATGTGAATTCGTGTACCTCCGGCTGAAGAATCCTCCTGATATCTGCTTATATTTGTTTAAATAAAACAAACCGCATGAAAGCTTCGTCTATTTTAACCGCAGCCATCCTGGTGGGTATCATTCTCACCATGGCTTCATTCGGAAGGATGAATTCAACGTCTGCTCCGGAAGCCATTCCCGATTCGGTGTATGCCGTTTTGGAAAAATCATGCCTTGCCTGTCATTCCGATAACGGCAATGGCATGGCAAAAGGAAAGGTGAATTTTGAAAAATGGGATTCCTATACTGCCGGGAAGAAGGCAGATAAAGCTGCCGATATCAGCAAAGTCGTTACCAAGGGCGTGATGCCGCCTTCCGGTTTCCGGAAGAATAATCCCGACCGGGTTCCGACCGAAGCAGATATCGCCATCATCACTGCCTGGACAAAACAATTTCAACCATAACACTATCACTTACTCATAACGAGCTACTATGACAAGAAAGGTCGTCGTGACAGGGATGAACATCATTTCGTCCCTGGGACTTGATTTGCAAACAAACTGGGAACATCTGGTACAAGGGAAGAGCGGAGTCGGCTATATCCGGGGATTTGATGCCAGCAATCTACAGACAAAGATCGCTGCCGAGGTTCCGGATTCATTCGAGGAATATGCAAAGTCGTTCATCAGGAAGCGCCAGGCCGGTCAGATGACGCGGGTGACGCGGATGTGCGTCGTGTGCGCCATGGAAGCTGTCAAAGCCGCCCATATCGACTTCGGACAGTTAGACCGGTCGCGTTGTGCCGTCATCATCGGGGTGGTCAACACCGGTAACTCCAGTGTTGAGAAAGGCACGAAGCCTCAGAATACGATTTTTAAGAGCATGACCAACTCCATGCCGGCGTGGATCGCCCTGGAATATGGTCTCACAGGCCCTTCTTTTGCCGTCAATACCGCCTGTGCTTCATCCGCCTACAGCCTGGGTCTGGGTTTTGACCTCATCCGCAGCGGACAGGCCGATCTGGTGATTACCGGCGGCGCTGACTCCATCATCAATCCCGAAGAGATGGCCGGTTTTAATGCCCTCTATGCCTTGTCGGTACGTAATGATCCGCCGGAGAAAGCCTCCTGTCCTTTCTCGAAAAACCGCGACGGCTTTGTCGTTGGCGAGGGAGCCGGAATCGTCATCCTGGAATCGGAGGATTCGGCCAGGGCCCGTGGAGCGGAAATCCTGGCTGAAGTGGCCGGCTATGCCCTTACCGGAGAAGCGTACAACATCATGGCGCCCATGACCGACGGCGCCGGGATGGCCATCACGATGGAAAAGGCCCTGAAAAACGCCGGTCTTACCACCGATGATATCGATTATATCAATGCCCACGGCACTTCCACCGAACTCAACGACCGGTTTGAGACCATGGCTATTAAAACAGTGTTTGGCCCCCGGGCTCACCACATCCCCGTCTCTTCCACCAAATCCATGACCGGCCATACCATCGGAGCTGCCGGCGCCATCGAATCAGCTATCACCGTGATGAGCATCCGGGAAAGCATCGTCCCTCCCACTGTCAATTACGATGACCCCGACCCTGAACTGGATCTCGACTATGTTCCCAACCAGGCACGGAAACACACTATCCGCGCTGCCATGTCGAACTCATTCGGCTTCGGAGGACATAATGCTTCCCTCGTTTTTCGCAAATTCCAACCCTGACTTTCGTGCTTTTGAAAATAGTTTACCTTTGCAAAAAATGATGAGGAGAAAAAAATGGCTGTCATTACAAACGATATTATCAAAGAGGTAAAAGAGGTCATCTGCGATTTTTTTGCAGAAGAGTGTGAAGTTGACCGGTCAACCATCACTGATAATACCCGCATCATTAAAGATCTCGGTGGCGACTCGCTGATGTTCCTGGAACTGATTGAGATCTTTAAAAAGAAATACAACCTGGATGTCGAATTAAAGACCATTGGGAAATATACCGTGAAACACCCGGTGGAGACAATCGGGCAGTTGATAGAAACCCAAATGAAGATCATCGAGTTTGAAAACAAACTGATTGATCTTGAAAAATAAACCCGAGTGCCTCCGTGTACCTTCAGGAACCAGCATTCGTCTTTCCCGCCTTTGCCAATAACTACACGCATGAAGCAAAGGAAGCCCTTCCAGGACTGGAAATCCGGTTCAGGGAGATGCTGACTTTATTTTCCGAAGACCTTGCCCGGTTTGATTTCGTTACTAACAATTTCCTCGGTGACGAATTCCTCACTCAGGTAATCACCTATGCTTACAGTTGCGCCGTCAGCGATATGCTGCGCGAAAAGGGATACCGTGCCGCCTATGTGTCCGGCTTCAGCATGGGGATCTACTCGGCGCTGTATCATGCCGGCAGCATTACCTACAAGACCGGCCTTGATCTTCTTTCGAAAGCCTATCACGACAGTGTGGAATGCCTGCCTGACGAGACATTCACGATGGGCACTGTCATCGGACTCTCTCCTTCCGACGTGAACGGGCTCGTGGAAAAATACCGTCTCCCCCTCGAAATCATCAACCAAAGCAGTCCGGTCACCATCACCGTCTCCGGTCCCTCAGCGCCTGTCAGACGGCTCCTGGAAGAAGCCATCGGCGAAGGGGCTCTGAAGACCCACATCCTGAACGTCTCTGTGCCATACCATACCCATTACCTGGAGCCGGTGGCCGTTTCTTTTTCGGTCCATGCACGCAACGCCGCGATCCATCCGCCGACCATCCCCGTCCTTTCACAAATCGATCAACGTATTCTGCATACTGCTGACGACATTCGCGAAGAGTTGGTGAAGAACCTTTTCCGGCATATGAACTCCATGAACGCTCATGAGACACTGCTCTCACTGGGAGTGAAGACTTTTGTGGAATGTGGCCCGGGACGGGGCATGAAGAGAAATGCAAGGTTTCTGGAGGGAGATTTCCGTTTTTATCATCCTTCGGAACTGCTTTCAGAATCTTATCTTCAGCCTGAAGAACCTCCCCTTAAATAACGTCTGTGCCTTTCTTGATCAGCCAGAGTCCTCCGGCCCTTTCATGAAAACGCCTGTACGACAGCGTAGTAGGCAACACCGCGTTAAAGAAGTTATACCTGGCAAAGTCGTGTTCGACAATCTGATTTTTTACTTCTTCAAAATAGACGGTCCCCGGCATGGGTGTCAGGATGGTATAACCCGCGTAGACGACGGGATTCTGTGAAGAGAACTCCGCCAGCGCATCAAAATCGGCTTCGGTATAATCGTTCGGAATGACGTAATTGCCCCGCACCATGATCCCGTTGGCATCAAAGACATGAATGGCTTCCAGGTTCTGACCGGCGCGTGTTCGCTTGTTGTAACGCTTCAGCTCTTCATCACGGAATGACTCAAAACCGCAGATGACCACCTTCAGACCTGCACGGGCCATTTTTTCGATCAGTTCGGGATGTTTCACCGCCACGTCGGCGCGAATATCCATGATGAACTCTTTCCGGATCCCCTCTTCGTGGATGCGGTCAAACAGGTGATGGATGAAATCAACGTTGACGACAGTATTGGCATCCGCAAACCGTACCACCGGGTAATCGGTAGTCTGCTTCAGTTCGGTGATCAGGCTTTCGACGCTGCGTTGATGGTATCTCCCGTTGAACTGTCCCCAGATGCTGCAGAAAGTGCAGGTGAACGGGCATCCAAGAGAGGTGTACAGATAGGTGGTCGGGTCAGGATGTTTCCCAACTTTGTAGGTCGATATCCAGCGTTTCAGTCTGTCGCGGTCCGGAAAGACAAAGTCGCATCCGGCCGGATCCACCGGCGGAAGGTCGCCGGGATTTCGTTGCGGGCCTTCGCCCGTGTTCAGCCAGATCCCAGGGAGATGATGCAGATCTTCTTTTTTTGCGATCATCGCGATGAGCATCCGGAAGGTGTTCGCCGCCTGTCCGGGCACGATGATATCCACAACGGGATCGGTAAAATCGGCCGGGCGCAAGGTGGGATGCAGTCCCCCGACTACCGTGATCACCGACGGATCGGTCTCTTTGGACACCCGGCAAATCTCCAGTGCAAAATTGAATTCCGAAGTAATGACCGTCACGCCTACGACATCCGGGTGATGTTGTTCCAGCAGTTGGCGTGTAAGGACCGACAGTGGCGGCGATTCCGGGTTCATGTCGTACTCCCCTTTCATGTCGAAAAGCACGACATCGTGATCGGGAACCGTTGAAGCGATCGTCAGCAAACCCAGCGGCGGGCCGACAAGACGACGATGGATAAAAGGACGAGCATCATCCGGCGCAAATTTCAGAATATCATTGTACGGCGAACGTGGCGGGTTGATCAACAGTATTTTCATCAGGGCAAAATTAAGAAATTCATATTCTTTTCCCTATTTTTGCCTTCCACCTCCATTACTGACAACCATCGATGCAAACCGGGACTATCGCCGAACAGATGCAGAAACTCTGCTGTTGTGTCATCATCCCGACATATAATAACGGGAAGACACTCGGAGAGGTTATACGCGGCGTGGAACGATATACCGATGATCTGATCATCGTCAACGACGGGTCCACCGATGAAACGAGCCAGATCCTGGAACAGTTTCCTGCTCATACCATCGTCAATATCCCGACGAACAGGGGAAAAGGTAATGCCTTGCGGGAAGGTTTCCAAAAAGCCGTTTCGATGGGTTTCCGGTATGCCATCACCCTCGATTCCGACGGACAGCATTTCCCCGATGACATCCCGGCTTTTGTGGCGCTCCTCAGCGAGCATCCCGGTTCCCTGATCATCGGCGCCAGGAATATGTCCCAGGAGAATGTCCCTTCCGGCAGCAGTTTCGGGCACAAGTTTTCCATCTTCTGGTTTAAGGTGGAGACGGGGTTGAAGGTTCCCGATGTGCAAACGGGGTTTCGCCTGTACCCGCTGGAGAAGATCAACGGGATCCGTTTTTTTACGCGGAAGTTTGAGTTTGAGGTAGAGGTGCTGGTCCGGGCAGCCTGGAGAAGGATTCCTATCCTTCATGTGCCCGTGAAAGTATATTATGCTCCCAAAGGCGAGCGGGTCACCCATTTCCGGAAGTTCCGGGATTTCAACCGCACCGGCCTGCTGAATACCATCCTGGTTTTGTGGGCTCTCTTTTGGGTCAGGCCGTTAAGCCTTTTCCGGAACCTGAAGGGAAAATCATGGAAAGAATTCTTTAACGAGAAGATACTGAAGAGCAAGGACTCCAACTTCAAACTGGCTGCCTCTGTTGCTCTTGGGGCTTCCTTCTCGTCACTGCCTATCTGGGGATGGCAGATGGTCGCCGTGGTGGCCGTAGCGTATGCACTGCGGCTGAATAAACTCGTGGCATTCATCTTTTCAAACCTCAGCATACCGCCTATATTGCCGTTCATTCTATTCATGAGTTTTATCACCGGAGGATGGGTAATGGGGAACAACATCAACGGGATGCAATACGATAATGGGATCTCACTCGAATGGGTATCCTCGAATCTGGTGCAGTACCTGGTCGGCAGTTTCGTCTTTTCCATTCTCTTCGGACTGGCGCTGGGCCTGATCTCATATCTTTTTCTAAGCATATTCCGCAAAAACCCACCGGTTAAGACGGAATCGTAACATCTACTTATCATGGGAAATTTCTTCGTCGGACTCTATCACTTTTTCTCGCGTAACAAACTTGCTTTCTGGCTTTTCCTTTTTCTGATCATCGGTCTTTCCGTCTTCTGTGTTTCCAAGCTGAAAATGGATGAGCAGATCACGCAAAAAACCGGTAAACAAAGCAATATCGCCAGAATCCAGGAGGTGGCGGGTAACATCCGTCTTACGGACAACCTGATCATCCGGATTTTTCCTTCAGACACCACCGTCCCCGCTGACATTTCAGCCATGACCTCCTTCGCTGCGGAGCTCTCCGATTCCTTACTCGCCAACTTCGACTCTACCTTTATTGGTTCTATCTCTCCCGACCCCGCCGATACCGGGTTTCAGTATCTGACAGGACTGATCGGCCGGGATCTGCCTGTGTTTCTTGATGAAGAAGATTACCACACCCTGGACAGCCTGACCACTCCGGAATCCATTCGCCGGATCATGGAAAACAACTACCGGCTGCTGACGACCCCCGCGGGAATGGTGATGCGCGATCGCATCCTGTCCGACCCGCTCGGTATCACCAGCCTGGCGATGAATAAGCTGAAGTCGTTGCAGGTCGGAGACGAATACACGGTCATCGACGGATATGTCTTCACCCGCGACGGTAACAACCTGCTGTTGTTCCTCACCTCGGCCAACCCGGCAGGTGAAACAGCCAGGAACGGGATGCTGCTGGCCGGTATCGGTCAACAGATCGATCATCTCAAAAAGACGTACCCCGGCATCGAAGCGACCTATTGGGGAGGCGTAGCCATGGCCGTCGGTAACGCCACCCAGGTGAAGAAAGACATCATGCTGACGCTATCCCTGGCGATCTTCCTCATCTTCCTGTTGCTGGCCTGGTATTTCCGCAGCTTCAGGATCCCCCTTCTTGGCTTTCTGCCCGCGATCTACGGAGGTGTGACCGCCCTGGCTATCCTTTATCTCTTTAAAGGTACTGTCTCCGCCATCGCCCTGGGCATCGGCACCGTGCTGCTCGGGTTGATCGTAGATTATGCGCTTTACATCATCAACCGGTATCAGCGATCGGGATCGGTGGAAACTGTCTTACGCGAGATGTCCCAGACCATCATCGTTTGCGCACTCACCTCTATCGGCGCATTTCTCTGTTTGGTATTCCTGGATTCGGGCGTGCTGCTGGACCTCGGCCTCTTTGCCTCCCTGAGTCTCGCCGGAGCCGCCATCTTCGCGCTGGTATTCCTCCCTCACATGCTGGGAACAAAGATCGCGCAGATGAAGGAAACTCAAAAACCTAACATCATCGATAAGCTTTGCCACATAAGGTTTGAGAGGAAACTCTGGCTGATCTTCCTCCTGTTGGCCGGCGCTGTCGCGAGTTTCTTCTTCATGGGGAAGGTGCAGTTCGAAAAAGACATGAACTCGATGAACTTCGTCACCCCTGAGTTAAAAGCCGCCGGTGATCAACTGGAGCGGATCAGCGAAGTCAGCCTGAAGACCATGTATGTCGTGACGGAAGGAAAAACGCTTGATGAGGCGCTGGCATCGGCAGCCCTGATCCAACAGCCGGTCTGCGGTCTTGAAACCAGGGGTGTCATCCGGAACTTCAGCGGAGTCCAACAGATGCTGCTCCCGGAAGAGATCCAGCGTCAGCGGCTGGAACGCTGGGTTCATTTCTGGACTCCGGAAAGAAGAGCCGCCGTTCAGCACGAGATCACCGGTATCGCCCGCTCGCAAGGACTCAAAGCCGGCATCTTCGACAACTTTTTCCGGATGACCGAAGAACCGGGGAACGGGTTATCGGAAACCGAAAAGACGGCCCTGGCCAACGGCTTTTTCAGCAACTGGGTCAGCATCCATGATCATGGCGTCTATGTGTCGACCATCCTGAAGGTACCGGAATCAAACCGGGAACGGGTGTACCACTCCCTGGGCAACTCACCCGATGTCACGGTCTTCGACAAGCTGCAGCTCACGCAGGTATTTGTCGATACGGTCAGGTCTGACTTCGACCGGCTGATCACCCTGACGATGGTGTTTGTCACGCTCCTGCTGATCTTTTCTTTCGGGCGTATTGAGACAGGGCTTATCGCCTCGATACCTATGTTCTTCAGCTGGGCCCTGACGCTGGGTTTCATGGGCATCACCGGGATCCGGTTCAACATCTTCAACATCATCATTTCCTCTTTTGTATTCGGATTAGGGGTTGATTACAGTATTCTGATGATGCGTGGTTTATTACATCAGTATAAATACGGCGAAAATATCCTCGATACTTATAAAGTGTCCATCTTCCTCTCCTCTGCCACTACCATCATCGGCGTTGGCGTTTTAATCTTCGCCCGGCACCCGGCTCTTCATTCCATCGCGTTGGTATCTGTTTTCGGTGTCTTCATGGTGGTGATGGCCACCTGGGCGCTGGAGCCACTGCCCGTAAGATGGTTTCTTTTCAACCGGAAAGAGAAAGGATGCAGTCCCGTATTCGGACGAGCCTTTCTTCATGCGATCTTCATCGCCTGGGTCCCGATATCGACCATCGCCCTGATCCTGATCACCTACGCAACGCTCATCAGTCCTATACTCCCGTTGAAACGGGCGAAGAAGCAGGAGCTTTTCCGCCGCCTGTTCAGCACCCTGAGTCGTTGGTACATCGCTTCGAACTTTCCGAAAAATCATAAGGTAGAAAACGAAGGAGGGGAAGATTTTTCGCGACCCTCCATCATCATCGTCAACCATCAATCGCTGATCGAGACGCCGGCCATGCTGCGCCTTCATCCGAACATCCTGATCCTCACTAACGAGTGGGTCTTCCATCATTGGATTTTCGGACCGGTAGCCCGTATTGCCGGGTTCATCCCCATCACCACCGGCATTGACGAATCCTTGGAAAGGATCAGACAGCAGACGTCCGAAGGTTACTCCATTCTGATCTTCCCCGAAGGAAGCCGTTCAAAAGACGGACATATCCAACGTTTTCACCGGGGGGCTTTTTATCTCTCGGAGAAACTGAATATCGATATCGTACCGGTGATGATGTTCGGCAGCGGTGATTTTCTGAAGAAATCCGATTTCTGGGGTAAACCCAACCGTCTGTTCATGAAGATCATGCCGCGGATACATCCCGACGACACTCGTTTCGGAACCACCTACCAGGAGCGTACACGTAACATCCGGCATTATTACATTGAAGAATACCGGAAATATAAGCTGGAACACGGAACCCCCGATTACTACCGCCGGGTCGTGATCCACAATTATCTGTTTAAAGGTCCGATCCTGGAGTGGTATGTACGGGTGAAGATGATGCTGGGTGATAATTTCAGGCAGTTTCATGAGCATCTTCCCCTTAAAGGTAAAATCCTGGACCTTGGATGCGGATACGGGTATATCGATTACATGCTGGCGTACACCTCCACTGAACGGGAGATCACCGCGGTGGATCATGATGCAGAAAAGATATCCGTTGCCCAACACTGTTTCGGAAAAAACAAAATGACGGAGTTTATCTGCGCAGATATCACGGAATTCTCCTTCGGTCCTCAGGACGGGATCGTGCTGGGTGACGTTTTGCATTATCTCAACGCAAACCAGCAGGAAGCTCTTCTTCACCGTTGCATGGAGAACCTCAATCCCGGAGGCGTGTTGCTTATACGCGAAGGAATGAGTGATGAGTCAGGGAAACATCGTGTCACCCGTCTCACCGAGTTTTACAGTACAAGGATGGGATTCAATAAAACGCCCGATCCCGGCAAGCATCTGCAGTTCCTTTCGGCCGACACCATCCGGGACCTCGCTTTGAAGCATGACATGACTGTCACGATCCTCTCTGAAAAGAAAACGACCTCTAACAAATTGTTCAAAATAACCAGCGCTTCTACAGACTGATCGAGCGAAGCGCTTTTTCGACAGGATCCACCATTTCCGGGGTAAAGTCGAGATGTGTCACGAACCTGATGGAACGCCGGTTCAGGGAGAGCGCGAGGATATCTTTTTCTTTCAGCCGGGCGATGAGAGCATCGGCTTCCAGTCCTTCACGGAGGGTGAAGATGATGATGTTGGTGTCGACAGGCATGACTGATTCCACGTAAGGTAATCCGGATAACACTCCGGCGAGGTACCGGGCACGATCATGATCCTGTTTAAGTCGTTCGATGTTATGATCCAGGGCATAGATCCCTGCAGCTGCGAGGTAACCGGCTTGCCGCATGGCTCCGCCAAACACTTTTCTCGTTCTGCGTGCTTTTTTGATGAAAGCCGCACTGCCCGACAGGACAGATCCTACGGGGGCGCCCAGTCCTTTGGACAGGCAGGTGGAGATGCTGTCGAATAGCTTCCCGTAATCCCTCGGGGTTTTATCTCCCACTGCCATCGCATTAAACAGACGTGCTCCGTCGAGATGAAGATTCAGCCCCTTCCCGCGACAAACAGCGGATATCTCTTCCAGCACGGGGAAAGGATAGACCGCCCCTCCTCCTTTGTTCATGGAATTTTCCACCTCTACCAGCGTCGTCAGCGGACGATGAACATCATCCGGAGGGTTGATATGATCCAGAATCTCGCCGGCGGATATCATGCCCCTCGGTCCATTGAGCAGGCAGACCGAAACCCCGGAGTTGCGCATCATCGCCCCTCCTTCGTAATAATAAACATGAGAAAACTGATGAAGAATCACTTCATCGCCGGGAGAAGTATGGACGTTGACAGCTATCTGGTTGGTCATAGTGCCGGAAGGGCAATACAAGGCAGCTTCCTTTCCGAAGATCTCGGCAACCTTGCGTTCCAGCTCATTAACGGTAGGATCTTCGCCAAAAACATCATCCCCTGTTTCCGCGGAAAACATAGCTTCCAGCATTTCTTTTGACGGCTTTGTTACGGTATCGCTTCTCAGATCGATCATAATAAGGATATTTTGCATAAAAGTAATACATTTGCAGATGACGAATGGTTGACAGCGGGATAAAATGATGATTTTTTCCCGCTGGAACAGTTTCGCACCCTGACATGAATTTTGATTTTGTAATTATCGGATCCGGCCTGGGAGGTTTGCTTTCAGGATTCCTTCTCAGTAAAGAAGGAAAGAATGTCTGTGTGTTGGAACAAAACAATAAGTTAGGCGGCAACTTTCAGTCATTCGATCGGGCCGGGCACTCCTTCGACACCGGGATACACTACCTGGGGAGCCTGTTACCCGGGCAGACTTTACACAATTACTGGAAGTACTTCGGGTTGACGGATCTTCCCGGTCTGACCCGGATGGATGAAAAAGGCTTCGACATCATCTCTTTTCAGGGCGCTGAGTTCCCGGTAGCCCAGGGTTTTGAAAATTTCAGCGAGCAGTTGCTTCCCTTTTTCCCTGATGCCCGTAAGGCGCTCAGCAGTTACACCAGCGCTCTCGAAAACGTTGCCGCCAACCATCCGCTCTATCATCTCGAGCTGCCGGTAGCTGAGTCAAACAAGCACTCCGATTCGGTCACAGCCTGGAGTATGCTGAAGAAAATCTCATCCGGTGTCTCACTCTCGGCTCCCGGCATCCCGCTGACATCGGTCCTGGCCGGCAATAACCTGCTTTATGCGGGGAACCCTTCCACCACCCCTCTTTATCAGTATGCACTCATCAACCACTCCTTCATCTCCTCTGCCTGGCGTATCGCAGGCGGAAGCCAGATCATCGTCGACAAGCTGGTGAAAGGCATCCGGGATAACGGAGGGACCGTGATCGGTAAAAAACAGGTGAACAGGATCACGAAAAAAGAGGGAGTCTTCTGTACCGAAACCGCCGATGGTGATCATTTTTTCAGCAAGAAGATCATCTCCGGCATTCATCCGTCTGCCACCCTGAAAATGATCGACGGGATCACCATGCCCAAAGCCTACTCACAACGTATCTTTTCGGCGAAGAATACCGTGTCGGCCCTTTGTCTTTACCTGGGACTAAAGCCGCGCTCTTTCCGGTACATGAACCATAACCTCTATCATCATACCACCGATCAGATATGGACCTCTGAAAACGTCACCGATCATTACTGGCCGGGGAGTTTCCTGCTGATGACTCCTCCCCGTATCGGGCAGGATCATTGGGCCGACACCGCGGTGATCCTTTCTCCCATGCGCTTTTCCGAATTCAATAAGTGGGAAAAGTCAAAACCGGGTCACCGTGATTCATCCTATCGCGTATTCCGGTCACAGAAAGCCCATCTCCTGCTGGAGTGCGTCTTCTCGAAGTTCCCGAACCTCCGGATGGCGATCTCATCGGTTGACTTATCCACTCCCCTGACCTGGCGTGACTATACAGGTTCACCTGATGGATCGATGTACGGGGTCGTCAGAGATGCCACAGACCCTTTCCGTTCCACCATCTTCCCCAAAACCAAAATTCCGGGACTCTTCTTTACCGGTCAGAATATCAACATCCACGGCGCTATAGGTGTCACCATCGGCGCTGTGATGACCTGCGGTGAGATCCTTGGGCTGCCACATGTGCTAAAAACGATCAAAAATGCCCTCTGAAAGACCATTCTATAAGAAGAAACGATTTCTCATTCCGGTCATCCTGTTGCTCTCGGTTATCGGCCTGATTCTGTGGTACGATATTGATACACAGGTAAATTTGCCACTTGTAGACAAACCCCTGGCTGTTTACGACTCTGTCAGGGAACCCAATCCCGGGTTCTATACCTGCAACAGCAGCTGGTTGCAGCACAGTACCAGCGGACTGTGGGAGATGTATGTCACCGGCAGTCCTTTTGAATGTGGTGTAGCGAACGGGAAGCTCAGCCGCCGGCTTATTTATGAGCAGGAAGATGCTTTTGTCTCCCGGATCCGGGAGATGATCCCCTCCGACTCCTATCTTAAATTTCTGAAATATTTCATCTACTGGTTCAACCGCGACCTTGATGAATATGTCCCGGACGAATATCTTCAGGAGATCTACGGTGTATCCTTGTCTGCATCTTCCCAATACGACTTCATCGGGTCGGGTTATCATCGCATGCTGAACTATCACTCGGCCCACGACATCGGGCATGCGTTGCAGGACCTGGCCATGGTGGGTTGTACTTCTTTCGGCGCCTGGGGCAACAGCACCTCGGATGGCTCCTTGATCATCGGACGGAACTTTGATTTTTACATGGGTGAAAAATTCGCGAAGAACAAGATCGTCTGCTTCGAGAAACCGGAGAAGGGCTATCCCTTTATGATGGTCACTTGGGCCGGTATGATCGGATCTGTTTCGGGGATGAATCTCGCCGGACTCACGGTCACCATCAACGCCGCCAAATCCGAGATCCCCATGTCGGCCCGCACCCCCATCTCCATTCTGGCAAGGGAGATCCTGCAGTATGCCGGTAACATACAAGAAGCATACGACATCGCTAAAAAACGGCAGACTTTTGTCTCAGAGTCGCTTCTCATTGGCTCGGCCCGGGATCAGCGTGCCGCGATCATCGAAAAGTCACCCGCCACCACCGCTCTTGTCATGTCGCGGGAAAACCATATCATCTGCACCAATCATTTTCAGTCGGACGAATTCCGCGATGACCCCCTGAACCGGAAGAACATCCGCGAGAGCGCCTCCATGTATCGTTTCCGGAGGATAGAACAGCTTATCAGCAAAAAGAAACCCATTGATGTCATCAAGGCAGCAGCCATCCTTCGGGATCAGAAAGGATGGGACGACCGCTCCATCGGGATGGGTAACGAGAAAGCTGTCAACCAGCTGATTGCGCACCATTCGATCATCTTCATGCCCGGTAAAAGGTTGGTGTGGGTATCACAAGGCCCCTGGCAATCGGGGTCATACATATGTTATGACCTGAATGAAATTTTTAATACATTTGGCGCCCTGAAACAAAGGACGGTAATTGAAAAAGCCGGATTGAATATCGCGGCTGATTCATTCCTCGGCACAACTGAATACATTAAGTTCCTGCAGTACAAAATCATGCGGGATTCCTTACAACAGTTGATGAAGGATTATAATGTCGGTGTGCTGAACAGTTCTTTTTTTGATGAGTTCACGGAGATTAATCCGGATTATTATGAAGGATATGCTCTCGCCGGCGACTGGTTTATGATGAACAAAAAACCGGGGACAGCCCTTGACTATTACCGGCTTGCCCTGAAGAGAGAAATCCCGGTATTAGCCGAACGTGAGAAGATTATCCGGAACATGAGTAAATGTATTATTGAAATCAAAGAACCCATAAGATGAAATTCAAGCTGATCTATCCCCGGTGGGAGAAACTCGAAGGACAAACTATCTTTAACCTGCCTCCCCACGGGCCTGTTGTCATGGCAGCTGCCATCCCGGCGAACTGGGAAGTCGAGTTCTGCGACGAAAATGTGGAAGAGCTCGTCATCGACGAAAGTCCTGACTTCGTTGGCATTTCCATGATGCTCACCACACAGGTCAAACGGGGGTGGGCCATTGCTGATGCATACCGGAAACTGGGAAAGAAAGTCATCTTTGGTGGCATCTCCACGATGCTTCACGCCGAAGAGACCATGCTGCACGCCGATTCCGTCTTTTTAGGCGAAGTAGAAGGAAGGCTGGAAGATGTCTTCGCTGATTTTCTGAAGAATGATCTGAAAAAGATCTATAATTTCATGAGCAATCCGCCCGATATGTCTTTAATCGGTCCTGCCAGGCGCGACATTCTGAAAAAAGACCTTTATTACCACAAGGGGTTCCGCATGGTGGATCTCTTCCATGCCTCCCGGGGATGCATTTACGACTGCTACCCCTGTGCCGTGCGTTATTTGGGCGGACGAGGATTCCGTCCCCGGCCTATCGAACGCGTGGTGGAAGAACTCTCGCAGATGGATAACAACCGTCTGTTCATCGTCGATAACTCACTGGCGCTGGACACCAACTGGGAAAAAGACCTTTTCAAGGCGATGATCCCCTTGAAGAAGAAATGGGTAAGCCACACCATTGAAGATAAAGACGAGGTGCTTGACCTGGCAGCACAGGCTGGCGCATGGTACGTTTACCAAGCCGTGTTCGATACTTCAGACTATATACGTAAACGTATCAAACAATACCACGAATATGGGATTGCCGTGGAAGGCACGATCCTGCTTGGGCTTGACAACCAAACGGAAGATGACATCAAACGGCTGATCGACTTCCTCCTGGAGATCGATCTCGACCTGGCTGAATTCACGGTGCTGGCTCCATTCCCACATACGAAAGCCTACAGTGACCTGATGAAACAAGGGCGGATCTTCGATACCGACTGGAACCATTATAACGCCGGCAAGGTTGTTTATCATCCGAAACACATGACTGCCCAACGTCTGCAGGAACTTTACCATTACGCCTGGGATACCTTCTACCACGATGAACCACAGACCATGAAGATGTTCAACCTCATCAACAAAGTTATTTCCAGGGAAATTAACGACGGAACATACACTCCGCGACGCCGCGACCTGGCTAACCAGAGCTTTGGAAAAAAAGTTGAAAAAGTTGCTTAACTATGGAAACGAATCCGGAATTTAACCAATACATGGACCACTACCTGGACTACCCCGGACAATGGGATGTCCCCTCCCGCTGCGGCTTACGCGTAGTACAACGGAAGGACGGAAAAACGATTGCCATCGCGACAGAGATCTATCGCCAAAACCCGGGAACACCCGTCACCGAATGGATCGCCCCGCTGGCTACCCTCATCTTACAACAAACCGGATGCAACAGGGAAGATTTCCTTTTTATCGAACATACTCCCGACCTTCACAGCAAACTGACATTCTATGAAGAGACGTTTGATCTGGTTACCTTTGATTGGGACGGAGAGAAATTCGTCAATCCGAAATGGAAAAGACTTGTCCGGGAAGAAGTAGATCAAATGATGGAAGCCTGTCTTCTTTCACATCCATCGAGATGAGCAGAATTTCAATACCATATCTGTTAGTTTTTATTCTGATCTTTTTTCCTTCTCCATCTTTATTTTCACAATCCGTGATCAGGCAGACCATCCGCGGGACGGTCACCGACAAGCAAACAGGGGCTCCCCTGCCCGGGGCTACTATCATATTAGTTAACTCCGATCCGCTGAACGGCACCACCACCGACGTCAACGGCAATTTTCTACTCACGAATGTCCCGATCGGCAAACAACAGGTCAACGTCTCCTACATCGGCTATGCTCCTTTTCTTTCCGGTGAGATTCAGGTCGGGTCGGGCAAGCAGGCTGTCCTTGAAGTCACCCTCCGGGAGATGATCATAACTGCCCCGGAGGTGGAGATCGTGGCCAATAAGCGGAAATATGACGTGATCAACCGGATGGCCACTGTCAGCGTACGGTCTTTCAACACCGATGAGACAAACCGTTTCGCCGGCAGTTACGGAGATCCGGCCCGCATGGCCGCCAACTTCGCGGGTGTCACTTCAGGCATCGACAACCGGAATGATATCATCGTCAGAGGGAACACCCCCATGGGGCTGCAATGGCGCATTGACGACATGGAAATCCCCAACCCCAACCACTTCGCCACTGTCGGCACTTCGGGCGGACCGGTGACCGTGCTGAACAACAATCTCCTTGCCAACTCCGACTTCCTCACCGGCGCTTTCCCTGCACAGTACGGCAACGCCCTGTCGGGAATCTTCGACATGAAAATGCGTAATGGTAACGCCAACAAACAGGAATACTGGTTTCAACTTGGTTGGAACGGGATCGAATTCGGAGCCGAAGGACCCTTCTCCCCTCATTCTTCCGCCAGCTACCTGGTCTCCTACCGGTACTCGCTCCTCAAAGCGATCAGCTACCTGGGGATCAAACTCAACGTCATTCCCGATTACCAGGATCTCAACCTGAAGATCTCCATCCCGACGAAAAAAGCCGGTACCTTCTCCATCCTCGGTATCGGAGGGCTCAGCTACATCGAGATGAATGACAGTGAAAAATCCGCCGACGACTGGACCTTCCCCGGTTACGGCGAAAACCTGTCCAACGGCTCCGACCTGGGTGTCCTCGGCCTATCGCATATCTACTTCTTCAACCCCGGAACCCGGATCAAAAGCATGATCTATGCCGTGGGATCGAAGGTGACCACGGCCATCGATTCCTTCAGCACTCAAAACCCGCAACCCGCTGCATGGGCGGGCGAACTCTCTTCCGAAGTAAAATACAGCGGCTCTATTCAACTCACCCGCAAATTCGATCCACGAAATATCCTGGACATCGGCATGCAGGCTGACTTCTATAACATGAATTTCCACGACAGCATCATCTCGCACGGGATTTTCAGGCTGAATACCAACTCGGGAGAACAGATGCAGTTCCTCAAGGGCTTCGCACAGTACCAACGGCATTTCTCGGATGAGTTTTCGGTTACAGCAGGAGTGTTCGGCTCTTTTATGGCCATGAACCAATCCTATGCGATCGAGCCCCGTCTGGGGATCAACTGGATCGTGAGTAAATACCATACCATTACCCTGGGAGCAGGATTGTACAGCCAGATGCAACCGAGAGTGATCTATTTCGTGTTGTCACAACTTCCCGATGGAACCTGCCTCCAGACAAACCGTGATCTTGGTTTTACCCGTAACGCTCAGGTGGCTGCAGGGTACGACTACCTGTTCAATGACCACTTCCGTTTCAAAAGCGAGATCTATTATGAATACCTCTACGACATACCCGTGAAGCCTTCTATTCCGGAATATTCGCTGATCAACCAGGGGCATGAGTTCTTCCTCGACCGCCAGTATGCCGACAGCCTGGTGAATGACGGAACCGGTCACAATTACGGAATTGAACTCACGCTGGAACGGTTTCTATATAAAAACTACTTCTTCCTCTTCACCACTTCCCTGTTTAATTCCGAATACCGGGGTTGGGACCAGGAGTTACGGAATACCGCATTCGACGTGAACTATGTCCTGAATGCCGTGGGAGGCTATGAATTCAAATTCGGAAAACGCAAACAGAGTGTGATGTCATTCGGTCTCCGGGCGACATGGTCGGGAGGAAACCCGTATATCCCTTACGATGTTGAACAGACCGTGGCCACCGGCGAGCCCGTCTATGACTGGAACAACTCATTCACCTGCCGCTACCCCGATTACAAAAGATTATCTTTCCGTTTTGGCATCAAACGAAATCTTCCTTCGAAGAGCATTGAATTCCTTTTCGACTTACAATACCGGACCAATTACACAAATATTTATCTGCAGCGCATCAATCCAACGACAGGACAGATCAAAAGATACTTCGACATGGGGTTCCTTCCCATGGCTACCTGGAGGATCCAGTTCTGATAATGAGTACATCATATGAAGAATTTTTTTGTTTTCTTTACTTATATAAATCGATTTTAACAATGCCACCATATTTTTTTCTCAGGCTGATACAGCTCTTCCGAAACGGATTATTAAACCTGAACCAACGGATGTTCCCCGGAGGCCCCGTGCTGTATGAACAGATTCAAACGTTATGGTTGTTGCCCTCGTTATATGTCGCCGCCCGACTCAATATTGCCGGGTGCCTGGAAGCAGAGCCTTTGACAGCGGAGGAACTCGCCAGGAAAGTAGACGTCCAACCCGGTCCTCTGGCAAGGGTGATGCGGGCGATGATCTCCCAGGGAATCTTCCGGCAGAAAAAAGACGGCCGGTATGAACTGAATCGTAGATCAAGAGTCCTGCTTGATGGCAAAGGATCGCTGCGGTACATGATTATTCATCACCTAGGACCTGTCAACTGGCAAAACCTGGGTGAACTCCTGGATATCGTAAAGACGGGACAGGATGCTTTCTCGCGACGATACGGGAAAGACATTTATGCATTTCTCCGGGAAAACCCCGACAATTACTATGATTTTGACCGCTCCATGAGCAACCTTTCTGACCTGAGCCTGGCTCCCATGTTCAATGAATACCGTTTTGGGCGGTACCACACCATCGCCGACATCGGCGGCGGAGAAGGATTCCTGTTATCGGCCATCATATCGCGCAATCCCACCGCACAAGGGATCCTGTTCGATCTGCCGGAAGCCTTGGTGAATGCATCATCGTTTCTGCAGGAACAGCATACCGAAGACCGGATCACAATTGTGAAAGGCGATTTTCTGGATGACGTTCCCGTGAAAGCTGACCTTTACCTGCTGAAAAATATCGTTCATAACTGGAATGATCAGCATTCGGCGCTGATTCTTTCCCATATCGCACGACATATGCCGGAGAAAGCGAAGATCCTGATCATGGAGATGATCATACCCGAACACGGAGGTAATGCCACACCCTGCCTGCTGGATATCCAGATGTTGTCTTCCTTTAAAGATGCCAGAGAACGGACGCTGGAAGAATTCAAAGTCATGACTGCGATGGCCGGATTGAAGGTTTCCCGGGTAATTCCCACCATTGCTCCCATTTCCCTGATTGAAGTTACCCGCTGAAAAGGAGCAGAACGGTTTAAAGTTTTATCTTTGCGGAATGCACAAACTCTTTTGCGCCATTGGTAAAGAAACCTTGTTTTTGGTACGTGACCTCCCCGGACTCGCCATTCTTTTCCTGATGCCGCTGATTCTTGTCTTTGTCGTCACCCTGGCACAGGAATACTCCATCAACCCGTCGCAGAAAACCAGCCTCCTGGTCATCGATGAATCCGGCTCCCCCCTTTCTCATCGTATCATCAACGACATCGACAGCTCAGGCCTTTTCAGCATGACGGTCAGCCATTCCCTCGCTGCACCTGAAAAGAACAAATTTCTCTTCCTGCTTCATCTCTCACAGGCTGATTCAGCCCTCACCCTCACCATCAACCCCGATGTCTCGGTGGCGGAAAAAAAAATGATGGTCAGCACCCTTACCTTCATCATCAAGGGAGCTCAGGGAAGGCAGGTGATGGATAACACCCTCGACAGGATGTTCATCACTTCGGATACTACCATGAAAGCCATGGTCAGGTCTGCCATCAGGTCGGAGATGGACAGGATGCCCGCGATCAGCGAGCATTACGACCTGCCGGAACAGAGTTCAATACGGCCTTCGGTCATTCAAAACAATGTTCCCGGGTTTATTCTGTTTGCGATGTTCTTTATCGTGATCCCCTTATCAGCCAGCATCCTCTCCGAAAAAGAAGCGGGAGCCTGGACGCGGCTGATGACTCTCCCGGTGCCGAAAAGCTATTTCCTGTTTTCCAAAGTGATCGTTTACCTGGGAGTATGTCTGTTGCAGTTTCTGCTGATGATCCTCATGGGCACCTGGGTATTCCCGGTCATATGCGGACTCGATACGCTCTGCATCGGCCATCAGTACTTGCTGATCGCCCTTACCACCATCGCCTCTTCGCTGGCTGCGATCGGCTTTGGCGTCCTCACGGGGACATTCGCCCGTAACATGGGACAAGCGGCCCTGTTCGGGTCGGTGATGGCTGTTATCCTGGGACTCATCAGCGGGACGTTCTTCCCCGTTCACCTGCTTCCGGAAACCGTACAGTATATCAGCCTGCTCTCTCCCATCCGATGGGGCATCGACAACTACCTGTTATTATTCATACGGGAAGCCGGCTTCACGGATATACTTCCGCGGTTTCTGCTCCTGCTGGTATTTTTCTTTTTGGCAATGATGATTTCCATTCATAATTTTGCCCGTTCAAGAACTTTGTCTCTATAACCATTTCCAGATGAAAGAGAAAGACAGTTTTGTAGATTGCCCGGAACAACAGTTGATTCTTTATGTTGAAAAGGAAGACGGCACCTATGGCCCCGTTCAGACAGGCTCGTTCATCACGAAAAATTATATTAACGACTTCTTCGAGAAACGTCAACGGCTCGAGATGTCACTGAAAGAACAAGTGCGAAAAAAAGAGATCAGTCCCATTGCCTGTTATATGACCCTCGAAGACCTGACCCCTGCCGAGACAGCTTCCCGTGTCGGCATCAGTGTGCGAAAAATCAAGAAACACATGCGGCCTGAATATTTTCCGAAGATCAAACCGGCTATCCTGGAAAAATATGCGGAGGTCTTCGACATAAAGGTCATTCAACTGATGGAACTCTATAACGGCTGACAGAAAACATACATGACGACAATACCCTACAAACACCAGATGGCTGCCCATTGTGAATCGGGTACGCTGACGACTATGCTGAACAATAGCGGTTTGGCCATCACCGAGCCGATGTTGTTCGGGATCACGAATGGCATTTTCTTCGGATATTTCCATCATTCCAAGTCTTTTGCTTTCCCTACTTTCATCGTTCGAAGCCGTCCGGGTGAGATGAGAAAAATTGCTGAAAGACGTCTGGGAGCCAAGTTTGCAACCGCTACTTTCCGCAATCCGGATAAGGGAATGGAAGCTCTGGACCGGTTGCTGGAATTGAATATCGCCGTAGCTAATCAGGTTGATTTTTTCTATATGGATTATCTGCCGGAATGGGAGCGGGTTCATATCAATGTTCATTTTATGACCGTCATCGGGAAAGAGGGTGATGACTACATCGTGAGTGACAGCTATTTCCCGCGACTGGCACACCTCCATAAGGATTCACTGCGGAAGGCCCGTTTCGCCGGAGGAAATATGTCACCTAAGGGATTCATCTTTCATCCTCTCTTCGTCCCGGAAGAGATTCAATACGAAAAGGTCATCCCGAAAGGGATCCGCAAAGCCTGTTATAACATGCTGAAGCTGCCGGTTCCTTTTATCGGCGTGAAAGGGATTCGCAAATTCGCTTCCAGGATCACCGAATGGCCAACGCTGACCAGGGATACGGAACATCTCTCGCATGAGATCATGAAGATCAACATCCTGCTGGAAGACCAGGGCACGGGCGGCGCCGGTTTCCGCTATATGTACGCCACCTTCCTTCAGCAGGCCGCCGAGAAACTGAATCGCCCAGAATATCACGATTTCTCCAAACAGATGATGGAGATTGGCGATAACTGGAGGAAGTTTTCCCTGTTTGCCGCACGAATCGGTAAAAACCGTGATCTCGGACCGGAAAAGATGAAACAACTAAGCGAGATGTTGTATGAACTTGCCGGTATGGAAGAGAACTTCTTTAAAGATTTGTATCAAACTGTCTAATATCAATCTCTGCATGAAAATGGAAGTAACGGACTCACTGAAACTGGAAATAAAAAACATGATCATGACCACCCTGAATATAACGGATGTCACTCCGGACATGATCGACAATGAAGAGCCATTATTCAGCGGCAAGAATGCCATCACGCTGGATTCTGTCGATGCCCTGGAGATCATCATGGCCATTCAGCGGACTTATGGCATACGTATTGCCGACCAGGCAGAAGCGAGATTTTCATTACAGTCAGTCAACAGCATGGCCGATTTCATCGTGTCGGAAAAGAACAAGTAATAGCCCTTGAAAAGTTGTTACCTCACAGCCGGTATTCGTTTTTCCCCACTCATGCGCCTTCTCCGGGAAAATCAGGTATCCTTCCGTCCCAAATACCTGGCCAGGATGGCTTTTCTGCTGCAGAGCGGACTTTGGTCTTCTTTCTTTACTAAGATTGAAAAAGTACGGTTCGGGGAAACCCTCCGTCATACTCCTGAACCTGTCAACCCTGTTTTCATCATCGGACACTGGCGCAGCGGATCAACATTCCTGCACCAAATCATGACCTGCGATCCGCAGTTCACCGCCCCTACCCTGTTTCAGACCGCGCAACCCGACAACTTCATCACCTCCTATCCCTATTACCGGCCTGTCTTCCTGGCCATGGTCGAGAAGTCCCGTCCGATGGATAATGTTCGCTTGGGAATGGATGAACCACAGGAGGATGAATACGCTCTTTACCGCCTCACCGGCTTCTCTCCGTTAACGAGATTGATCTTCCCCCGGGAGAAGCGGTATTTTCTGCACGACGTCGGTTCGTACCTGCCACCCGACTCGCAATCTGCCGAATGGGAACAGCAGATCATCCGTTTCTTCCAAAAGATCACCTTCCATACCGGGAAACGGATTGTCTCCAAAAACCCGTTTCATTCGCTCCGGATCGAAACACTGTCACGTCTCTTCCCCGAGGCGCGCTTCATTCATATCGTCAGAGACCCCATGCGTTCCATCCCCTCCACGATCAACATGTGGAACATTGTTCAGCGGCAAAACTGTCTCAACGGGAACGCATGTCGCCCAACAACGGGAGAAGTTTGCGATGGGTTGAACTACCTCCTTGACCAGGTTGACATTCAATCGAAAAAACTGCCGGGGAACAGGTTCCGGGAAATCCGGTTCGAAGACTTGGAACAAGATCCGCTCAACACCATTCAATCGATGTATCAGGATCTGGAAATCCCTTACACGGCTTCCTTTGAAACCAACCTGAAAAAGTTTTTATCCGAAGTAAGCAGTTACCGAAAAAACACGTTTAACCTTACTGATACTGAAAAACAGGAGATTAATGAGAAGATGGACAAGATGATGTCCCGGTATCATTATTCTCCTTACATTTGAAAGCATCTATCCTCAAACACTTCATCTATGAAAAAATGTTTTGCTTTGCTTGTCATTCTGGCATTTGTGATCATTGATGCACAAGGACAGAGTACTCCGGGCATCCGTTCCGGCAACTTCAACAGCGGTTTTTACATGAAACTGGGTCCCTCCTTTCCACTGAAGGATTTCAAGGAAACCCGATATATCACTGCTGATAACAATCCCTTTGATACCCTGAAGACCTTTGAAAGCGGTAAAACGGGTCTCTTTGTTGATTTCGGATACTTGATTTACATCGGTCCCTCTTTTGCCAACCATATTCTGCGGGCCGGCATCGACGCGGACTTCCTGTCGGTGGGGTATCATCCGTCACACCATGTATATACCGGTGATGAGAAAAAAATTGATTATTACTACTTTTTTGCCGGGCAGAAATTCGGTCCCATGATCACGGTCAACCCTGTTGATAACCTGATGATAGACCTGTCCTATAAAATCGGGTATACAGGATCCGGTTTTGACGATGATTGGGGGATTGACCTTTCTTCCCAGGAACTCTCCCTGGGTATCCGGTACAGACTGATCGCTTTCAGCATTAATTATGATATGCAGAAGATCAACTACAATGATTTTGATGATGAAAACCCCGATTTATTGGACAATCAACGCATGTTGAAACTCATGGTCGGGTTTAAGTTTTAATGTTTTTTTCAGATGCCTCAAAATACCTTTTTCCCGGAAATTGAACGACGTCCGCTGACTGAAATTCATGAGTACGAGAACCACCGTCTTGTTGAACACTTGGAATACCTTAAGGGGCACTCTCCTTTTTACCAGGAGTTGTTCCGGAAGAACGGGATCCGTACCGAGCTGATCCGCACCACTGCCGACCTCCGGAATATCCCGGTCACCACGAAAGAGGACCTGCAGAAACGGAACAAAGATTTCATTTGCGTCCCGAAAGAAAAGATCATCGATTACATCACCACCTCCGGTACCCTGGGCGACCCGGTCACTTTTGCCATGACCGACAAGGACCTCGACCGTCTTGCTTACAACGAGGCGATCAGTTTCACCTGCTCCGGAGGGAAACCGGGCGATGTCTTTCAACTGATGACCACCATCGATCGCCGGTTCATGGCCGGCCTGGCATATTTCCTCGGCATCCGCATGATGGGCGCCGGCATTGTCAGGGTGGGAAACGGGATTCCGGAGTTTCAATGGGACACCATCCGGCGTATTCATCCCGATACCATCATCGCTGTACCTTCGTTCATCATGAAGATCATCGATTACGCGGAAGCACATGGCATCGATTACCGCAACTCCGGCATCAAAGGAGCTGTCTGCATCGGGGAGCCGCTGCGCGACATGGATCTCTCGCTGAACACCCTGGGACGCCGCATCACCGAGAAGTGGCCGCTGAAACTCTATTCTACCTACGCCTCTACTGAGATGGGGACTTCTTTCACAGAATGCCCCGAAGGCAAAGGCGGACATCATCATCCGGAACTGATCATCGTGGAATTCCTTGATGACGAAAACCGCCCGGTCCCGGAAGGAGAACTGGGTGAAGTGACCGTCACCACCCTGGGAGTGGAAGGCATGCCCCTGCTCCGGTTCAAGACGGGCGATGTATGCCATCACTATACCGCGCCCTGCGCTTGCGGCCGAACTTCCATGCGACTGGGACCGGTGATCGGACGAAAAAAACAGATGATCAAGTACAAAGGCACTACCCTTTATCCTCCCGCCTTATACGACATCCTGGACAACATCGCCATGATCACCAATTACGTAGTGGAAGTAAGCACGAACAAGATCGGAACGGACGACATTATCATTCATATCGGCAGCAAAACGCCCATTGAACATATGGAAAAGGACATCAAAGACCATTTCCGGGCCAGACTCCGGGTGGCGCCTTCCATCACCTTCAATACGGTTGAACAAATCAACAAGCTTCAATTTCCGGAATCAAGCCGTAAACCGGTAAAATTCATTGACAATAGAAATACGATCTGAATATTCATTCATTCATCAACACCTAAATTCTGAGACTATGAAAAAAGTATGCATGTTACTGTCAGCCGGTCTTTTCCTGTTTGCGACCGGTCATTTGTTCGCCCAGAAACTGGTGTCAGGCAGCTTCGACGCCCTCAAGGGCCAGAAAACCGTCAACATTCAGTATGACTATTCCAAGATGGCTGTCGGCAAGTTCAGCAATGAACAGGATTACATCAATAAGCGGACGGCTGATATGAATAAGAAAGAAGCCGGTACGGGCGATACATGGGCCAAAGCCTGGATTGCTGACCGTGATAACCGTTTCCATCCGATGTTCGAAAAGAACCTGAACGGGAAACTCGCAGAATACGGAGTTACCTGCGGCCAGAATGCGAAAGATGCCACCTACACCTTTGTCTTTCATGTTCTTTTCACCGAACCCGGATTCAATGTCGGCGTGACCCGTCAGAATGCCTTCATCAATGTGGTGGTTGACCTGGTAGAAACAGCCAACCCCGGGACCGTCCTGGGTTCGATGTCAATGAATAAAGTCCAGAGTGTTTATATGGGCGGTTATGATTTTGATACAGGCGCCCGCATCCAAAGTTGCTATGACCGCGCCGGAGACTGGCTCGGTAGCTTTCTCATTAAAAACGTCCTGAAATAGTTTAACGGGAAACAGGAACAGAAAACACTTTTTCTCCATGGACGAATACTTCCCTTATTTTCGTCCGGGGGATCTCAGACCAGGGTATTGTCATGATATCCTGGTCTGTTACTATAAAGTCGGCCCATTTCCCTTTCTGCAAACTTCCCATGTCTTTCTCATCAAAGTCGGACATGGCAGCCCAGATTGTCACAGACCTCAATGCTTCTTCGCGGGAAAGAGCATTCTCCGGTTGAAAACCATTTTCGGGAAAGCCATTCAGGTCTTTTCTGGTTACCGCCGCATAAAAGGTAAGGATGGGACTCACCTGCTCTATCGGGAAATCAGTCCCGTTGGGTATCCATCCATTCTGTTCCAGCAGTTGCTTATAGGCATAAGCTCCCTTAATTCGTTCCGGCCCCAGCCGGTCAACGGCCCAATACATATCGGAGGTGGCATGCGTAGCCTGAACACTCGGGATAATTGAAAAATCGCCGAAAAGATGCATGTCAGCCGGATCCACCACCTGAGCATGTTCAATCTTCCAACGCCGGTCGTTCTTTCCTTTCAGGAAGCCGGCATAGATATTCAGCATCATCTTCACGGCAGAATCGCCGATGCAGTGAGTGTTGACCTGATAACCGTGCCGGTAAGCCAAAGCGCATACTTTTTTCAGGGAGTCGATGGAAGCCGCCTGTATCCCTTTCACGGACGAGTCGTCGGAATAAGGTTGTTTCAATAACGCCGTGCGGCTTCCGAGGCTTCCGTCAGCATAAAGTTTGATGGAGGAAACGTGTAAGCGGTCGGTCTGATAAGGGCCTTTGGTAATATAGTAGTCGATATTTTCCCGGGTCGGGTTCAGCATTGCACTGACATGGATCTTAAGCGTCCCGTTCTGGTGCATCAAATCGATCAGCTCCACTGTTTCCCGATCGAGACCTGCATCCGTAACACCGGTCAGTCCGTTGCGGAAACAGATCTCCTGAGCGCGATTCAGCAGTTCCGACAGCTCTTGTCTTTCGGGTCCGGGGATAATGCTCCGCATATAATCTGCCGCATTTTCACTCAGGATGCCCGTCAATTGTCCGTTCACCGTCGCCACTTCCCCGGCGGGAAACCGTCGCAGGGTGTCGATGCCGGCAGCCTCCAGGGCCTTCCGGTTTGCCAGTAACGAATGGCCGTCGATGCGCATCAGCACCACCGGCCTTCCGGGGAACAGCTGATCCAGCCGGGCGCGATCGGGAAACTGTTTTCCCGGCCACAGGTTATGATCCCATCCCCGTCCGATCAGCCAACCGTCGGGTTGCTGTTCAGCCCGCTCCTGCATCCGCCGGATGACCTCGTCAAAGCTTCCGGCGCCACGCAGGTCAACCCATTGGAGGCTTAAAGCCAGTCCGTACAGGTGGCAATGAGCATCGATGAAACCCGGGTAGACGGTCTTACCTTCCAGATTGACTTCATGGCCGGCAGCATAGTTGCGCCTCAGTTCCTCCGTTTCACCCACAGCCATGACCCGGCCATCTTTAATGGCCATGGCAGAAGCAAAACTGCCTCTCTCGTCAACCAGGAAAATTTTCCCGTTATAAAGCAGGGTATCTGCATTCTTTTTCAACAGATTACAAGAGATCGTCATCGGAATAATCAAAAAAAAGCAGTATTTTGATATCTTCATTGGGGTACATTTATTTCAGTTTTCGTGTAAAAATGAAAAAATATCAGAACATTTTCTTTATTTATTTTGACAAACATAAAAAGCTTTTCTTATTTTTGTGTTGCATAAACTATAATATATAATGAAATATAAAGCCTTAACACCAAGGTTTTTTATTGTTTTTTCAGTAATTCTTGTTGCTGCGCTACTTCGTTTGCTGCCGCACTGGCCAAACTTTACCCCGATAGCAGCAATGGCATTGTTTGCCGGGACCTATTTCGACAGAAAGCATTATGCTTTCGCTATCCCGATCACTGCTATGTTTATCAGCGATCTCGTAATTGGTCTGCACGCTAACATGCCAGCTGTTTATCTGAGTTTTGCCGTTACGGTCCTCGTTGGGATGGCAATTCGCAAAAAGGTATCAGTCAGGAACATCGCCCTCGCTTCTATCGGATCGTCGGTGATTTTCTTCCTCGTTACCAACTTTGCTGCATGGCTGGCAAGCCCCTTCTACCCGCAAACCATCCTCGGCCTTGCTGAAAGTTATATCGCAGGCCTTGCCTTCTTCAACGATGCAGCCAATGGCATTTCATTCTTTATGAATGATGTAGTAGGTACGCTGTTCTACAGCTCTGTCTTCTATGGCGCATTCTATCTGGCACAGATGAGGTTCCCTGTTTTGGACCGCTCCAGATTCTGAAAAGCTGAATCCGCTTCATTCTTTCCAAGGAGAAGGATGATGACACCGGAACAATAAAAAACAAGTCACGATCCACAGCGATAGTGCTAATGCCATTCTTGCAAAAGGATGGCATTTTTTTCATGGTCTTCGAAAGATATCAACAGGTATCCCGGAAGGCCATAGAACATGGAAAAAATAGGTAAATTTGTCCGATGGCAGATATTATCCGACTTCTACCCGACTCTGTTGCGAATCAGATCGCTGCTGGCGAAGTAGTGCAGCGGCCCGCCTCGGCAGTGAAAGAACTGCTGGAGAATGCCGTGGATTCCGGAGCCACCGGGATCAACCTTATCATCAAGGATGCCGGGAAGGCACTCATCCGGGTGACCGATAACGGATGTGGCATGTCGGAACGCGACGCACGCATGTGCTTCGAACGCCACGCCACCTCCAAGATCAAATCAGCCGATGACCTCATGGCCATCCGGACCCTGGGTTTCCGGGGCGAAGCATTAGCCTCCATCGCCTCCATCGCCCAGGTGGAACTGAAAACGCGCAAGACCGGAGAAGAGGTGGGTACCACTGTCATTATCAACGGATCGGAATTCATCTCCCAGGAACCTGTCAATTGCCCGGAAGGAACAGATATCTCGATCAAAAACCTGTTCTTCAACGTACCGGCCCGGCGTAATTTTCTGAAAGGAAACAATGTCGAACTAAAATACATCACCGAAGAGTTCTTCCGGGTAGCATTAGTCAACCCCGACATCCATTTTGTGATGTATAACAACGACAAGATCCTCTTTCAACTTCCTTCTTCCAACCTGAAACAGCGTATTGTCAACCTTTTCAATTCACAATATGGACAAAGGCTGATCCCGATCGAACAGGAGAGCGGGCTGGTGAACATCTCCGGCTTTATCGGCAAGCCTGAATTTGCGAAGAAGACCAGAGGAGAACAGTATTTCTTCACCAACGGCCGTTTTATCCGGAACCCTTACCTGCACCATGCTATCGAAAATGCGTTCCATGAACTGATCCCCAGCGACTCCTTCCCTACCTATTTCATTTACCTCGAAGTCGAACCGCAGTCGATCGATATCAACATCCATCCTACCAAGACCGAGATCAACTTCCAGGATGCACGCAGCATCTATGCCATTCTGAATTCAGCCGTGAAACAATCCATCGGCAAATTCAACCTCTCTCCCTCCCTGGATTTCGATACGGAGAAAAGCTTTGATCTGCCGCCATCGGTATTAAAACAACCTGTCTCACAACCGACCATCACGATCAATCCCGATTATAATCCCTTTGAAAAGAAAACCAGGCCGCAGGTGGAGATGCGCTTTGGCAACCCGGGCGGTGGTAATCCGGAATCGTGGAAAAAACTACTGGATCCGCTGAAACAATACCGGCCCGGTCCGGGGACGGAGGTGATGCCACATCAAACCGAAGCTGCTCCCCTGATCAGTACCGTAGAACAGAGCGGTCCTCCTTCGATCCAGCTTCTGAACAGGTTCATCGTCACGCAGACATCCAAAGGTATCGTCATTATTGATCAACAGGCTGCACACGAAAGGATACTGTATGAACGTTACCTGGATAAGATGGAGAAGAATACCATACCTGCCCAGCGGTTGCTGATACCGGCCAGCATTAGTGTCGCCCCTGATGATGAGCACCTGATGCAGGACCTTTCCGAAGCCTTTACTCATTCCGGCTTCGAGATCACCCCGTTTGGCAACGCCACTTTCCTGGTTCATGCTGCGCCGCAAGGGATGGAAGAATCATCTATCCAGGTAACCATCGACCTGATCCTGGAAGATTATAAGAAAGAAAGCGACCGGTTTTGTCAACAGATGAATATCAGGATGGCACGATCGCTGGCAATACGGACGGCTGCCAAGGCGGGAAAACGCCTGAAAACGGAAGAGATGAGTTCTATGATATCGGACCTCTTCTCCTGCCGGATTCCGGAGACATCACCGGATGGGAAACCCACCATGTTCCTGCTCTCGGTGGAAGAGTTGTCCAAAAAATTTAAAACCGACATTCAGTCATGAGTTACGACCAATACAGTCCATCCGGATTCCGGTTACTTCCACTGGTAGTAAAAAACCTGTTGATCATCAACGGGCTGGTGTACCTGGCCCAGGTCACGATGGAAAATGTCTGGCAGATAGACCTGACAAACATCCTGGGACTTCATTATTTTCAATCGGAGCATTTTCGTCCTTACCAGTTCGTGACCTACATGTTCCTGCACGGGAGTTTCATGCACGTGTTCCTGAACATGTTCGCTCTCTGGATGTTCGGTTACCTCCTGGAGAACTTCTGGGGGCCGAAACGGTTTTTGTCGTTTTACCTGGTAACAGGCATCGGAGCGGCTATCGTCCAAATGGCCGTCAGTTACTGGGATATTTCCTCCATGCAGGCTGCCGCCGCCGCTTACGCCCAACAACCTTCGGTTGACGGCTTCGTTTTATTTGTCAGGAAATATTTCCCGATTTATTACGAGCATCATGAGATGATCAGGGGATTGATCAGCCAGTGGACAGTCGCACCGGGGAACCCGGAAATGGCTGCCACTTCGGTTCAGTATATCAACGACCTGATGCGGATCCGCATGGATGTGCCTACTATCGGAGCCTCCGGCGCCGTGTACGGGATCCTGCTGGCCTTCGGAATGATGTTCCCGAACATGCTGATTTATATCTATTTCCTTTTCCCTATCAAAGCAAAATGGATGGTGCTGATTTACGGCGCAATCGAAATTGCTTCAGGAATCTCCAACAACCCGTCCGACAACGTAGCCCATTTCGCTCACCTCGGAGGGATGATCTTTGGTTTCTTTATGATCTTATACTGGAAAAAGAAAGCACGATACTGACGTATAAACAGTGATCATGAATACCGGATTCAGTCAGCCCGTTTTTGGGAACCGATCCTTTTTCAGAGAGAAGTCGGTCCTATCGTACCTGGTGTTGCTCAACATTGCAGTGTGGGCCATCATTCAGGCGCTTCGGGTAGTTCTTTTCCTGTATAACAGGCAGACCGGTGGAGAAGAGCTTCACCGGATCATCAATCTCCTGGCTGTTCCCGCGTACCTGCCTACCCTGGCCCATCAACCCTGGAGCCTGTTTACATACATGGTGTTGCACGAGAATATCTGGCACATCCTTTTTAACATGCTCTGGTTGTACTGGTTCGGGAAGATATTCCTGCAGTATCTCAGTCAACGTCAGCTGTTGATCACCTACCTGTTGGGAGGTCTCGCCGGGGCGCTGGTCTACATCCTGTCGTATAACATCTTCCCGGTCTTCGCCGAAGCACTGCCTGTTTCCTGTGCACTCGGGGCTTCGGCCTCGGTAATGGCCATCGTGACCGCCATCTCTTTTTATGTCCCCAACTACAGCATCTCCTTGTTGTTCCTGGGCCGGATCAAGATCGTGTACCTCGCTATCGCCCTCTTTGTGCTGGACTTTTTCATGATCCCGAGCGGCAATGCCGGAGGACATCTGGCCCACATCGGGGGCGCCCTGTTCGGATTCGCCTGGGCCATGCTCATCACTCCATCCGTCAGCCGGAAAATGCATTCCCGCTATCAACAGTTCACCGATGAGTTGAAGAATATCTTTCTAAAGAAAAAAAACAACCGCAAACAAACCGGTGGTTCGTCATCGTATGGCGGACGGCCCATGACGGACGAAGCATACAATGACCAGCGGGCCAAAAGCCAGAAACGTATTGATGATATCCTGGAAAAGATCTCTCGTGGCGGCTATGAGAGTCTGACCCGCGAAGAAAAAGACTTTCTCTTCCGGTCATCGAAGAAAAACGGATAACCATGCCAGCAAAAAAAGGAAGAAGAGTTTCATGGCTGAGTAAATTCATGATATTTCTCAATATCCTGATGGTACTGGCTCTTTTTTGTTCGTATGGCGCCCGTTATATCGATCCCAGGATGTGCTGGCCCCTCGCTTTAGCAGGGCTCGCCTACCCCATCATTCTGATAATCAACTTGTTTTTTGTCGTGCTTTGGCTGGTCAGGTGGAAAAAATACATTTTCCTCTCCCTGATTTCCATCCTTATCGGTTGGGCCGAGTTGATGACCATCTTTCCCATCCATTTCTCTGATCCTCAGTTACCTGCTGAAGAGACGATCAAGATGATGACGTACAATACCCACGGATTCAACTATCCTAAAACCGATAAAGTGGTCACCCAGAACCGTGCGCTTGACTTTATCCGGAAAGAAAAACCCGGGATCCTTTGTTTTCAGGAATTCAAGCCCCGTGGAGAATATACGATTAAAACCCTGGGTGACACGTTGGGTCTTTCGTACTCCTATCAGAAGAATTATCTGGAATACAAGGATAAAGAGGTAGTATACGGGATGGCCATTTATTCGAAATACCCGATCCTGCAGACCGGGTTTCTGAAAGATGACCGGAACAGGGTGTTCGCCATCTGGACCGATATAGCGAGCGGTAAGGATACTCTCCGCATTTACAACTGCCATCTGGTATCCGTCAGGTTTGGCACGGGTGATTATTCGTTTTATGAAGACCTGAAAAATCAATCTACCGAAAAAATTGATTATAAAGGAGGTATATTCAAGATAGTCAAAAAGTTGAAACGTGCCTTCATCTCCCGTTCCGGGCAGACTGACCGGCTTGTTACCTCCATCGGACAATCTCCCCACCCGGTACTGCTGGGTGGCGATCTGAACGATAGTCCCTTCTCGTACAGTTACCATCATTTGTCGGGAAAGTTAAAGGACAGTTACCGGGAAGCCGGAAAAGGCTGGTCGGGGAATACTTTTGCCGGACAACTTCCTTCGTATCGCATCGACTACCTCATGTTCAGCAAGAAGATGAGAGCCGGGAATTACCAAAAATACCAGATTGACTATTCTGATCATTATCCTATCTCTATATTGATAACCAAGCGCTGATACTGTGGATTTCAAGCTAACTTCTGAATTCATCCCTACCGGTGATCAGCCGGAGGCCATCCGGCAGCTGGTGGAAGGCGTCGAGCGGGGCGATCCCGCGCAGGTGCTCCTGGGGGTGACTGGATCAGGCAAGACCTACACCATCGCCAATGTGATCAACCAGGTACAGCGCCCGACCCTGGTCCTGAGCCACAATAAAACGCTCGCTGCACAGCTGTACGGGGAGTTCAAACAGTTTTTTCCGGAAAACGCCGTTGAGTTTTTCGTTTCCTATTATGATTATTACCAACCGGAAGCTTACATCCCGGTGACGAACACGTATATCGAAAAAGACCTTTCCATCAACGAGGAGATCGAGAAGCTCCGGCTCAGCACCTCTTCCTCCCTGCTGACAGGACGGCGTGACATTGTCGTGGTCTCCTCTGTTTCCTGTATATATGGGATCGGCAATCCCGATGAGTTCGAAAAGAATGTCATCCGGATCAGGATGGGTGAAACCCTCAGCCGGAACCGTTTTCTGCACGCTCTCGTAGACAGTCTCTATTCCCGTTCCGAGACGGATTTCACCCGTGGAAAATTCAGGGTGAAGGGTGACTCGGTGGATGTTTTTCCCGCCTATCTCGACATTGGTTACCGGATCATCTTCTTCGGTGATGAGATTGAGAGCATCGACTCCATTGAACCCATGACGGGCAAGGTCATCAGTCCTTTTGAGCAGGTGAACATTTTCCCGGCCAACATCTTTGTTACTTCTCCCGACAAGATGAAATCGGCGTTGTTGGAGATACAGGATGATATGATCCGTCAGGCAGCCTGGTTCCGTGAGAATGGAAAGGAGCTGGAGGCAAAGCGGATAGAAGACCGTGTATCCTATGATATCGAGATGATGCGTGAGCTGGGTTACTGTTCGGGCATCGAAAATTACTCCAGGTATTTCGACGGGCGTACCGCCGGTTCGCGTCCTTTCTGCCTGCTCGATTATTTCCCTTCCGATTTTCTGTTGGTGATCGACGAGAGCCACGTCACCGTCCCGCAGATCCGGGCGATGTACGGCGGTGACCGGTCACGCAAGCACAACCTGGTGGAATACGGCTTCCGTCTTCCTTCAGCCATGGACAACCGTCCGCTGAAGTTTGACGAATTTGAGGCGATGGTGGGACAGACCATCTATGTCAGCGCCACCCCGGCCGAATATGAATTACAGCAATCCGAAGGAATCGTGGTAGAGCAGGTGATCCGTCCCACCGGTCTCCCCGACCCCGAAATAGTAGTGAGACCCAGCCAAAACCAGATCGACGACCTGATGGACGAGATTGAAAAACGGAAGCAGAAGAATGAGCGGGTGCTGGTGACCACGCTCACCAAACGGATGGCTGAAGAGCTGACCAAATACCTGTCTGATCTCGACATCCGTTGCCGGTACATCCATTCCGACGTCGTCACTCTCGAACGGGTAGAGATCATGCGCGACCTGCGGCTCGGCGCCTTCGATGTCCTGGTGGGCGTCAACCTGCTGCGTGAAGGACTCGATCTGCCGGAAGTCTCGCTGGTGGCGATCCTCGATGCCGATAAGGAAGGGTTCCTCCGGTCGGAGCGGTCCCTCACCCAGACAGCCGGCCGGGCTGCCCGTAACCTCAACAGCCTCGTGATCATGTATGCCGATAAAATCACCGAATCGATGCAGCGCATGATGGACGAGACGAACCGCAGGAGAGTGAAACAGCTGGCTTACAACGCCGAACATCATATCACCCCGAAACAGATCGTCAAGAGCACGAAAGATATCCTCGGCCAGACAGCAGTCGCCGATGCCTTCGGAAAAGGGCCGGTGGGTTATATCGAACCCGATCGCATAGATGTGGCCGCCGATCCGGTGGCTCAGTATATGCCCAAAGAGAAACTTCGGAAGATGATCACCCGGTCGAAGAAAGAGATGGAAGAAGCCGTGAAGAAACTTGATTTCCTGGAAGCTGCCCGTCTGCGGGATGAGATCAAGCTGCTGGAAAAATACCTGGAAAAATAATCCTGGCTTTCAAACAAAAAGAAAAGGCCGTCGCGATAACGCTACGGCCTTTTCTTTCAGGAAAAATATCGATTTACTTCACTCCGAGTAACTCAACATCAAATACCAGCGTGGAATAGGGAGGAATTTGTCCCATATCGCGTTCGCCATAACCAATGGACGAAGGGATCACGAGGATGGCTTTGCCGCCAACCTTCATCTTGGCAATACCTTCATCCCATCCCTTGATCACCTGTCCTTGTCCGAGTGTGAATTCAAAGGGTTCGTTACGATCGCGGGAAGAATCGAACTTGGTTCCGTCCAGCAGCGTTCCGGTGTAATGAACCTTAACCTTTTTGCCTGGCATAGCCTGGGCGCCGGTTCCTTTCACCTTCTCGATATAATACAAGCCGCTTGCTGTCGGTTTTGCAGTGATTTTCTTGGCTTTCAGGTATGCGTCCCTGTCTTTGCCTTCATTCTGTTTTGCATTTGCTTTTTTCACTTCGTCTGCTTTTTTCTTGTCAGCCTGTTCTTTATCAACCTGGGCTTTTGTCTGGATATCTAAAACTTCAACGTTATACACGAGGGCAGTATACGGAGCGATGACACCACCGCGACCCTGAGCACCAAAAGCAAGTTCCGAAGGAACGATCATGGTAGCTTTGGATCCTTTGGTCATCTTGATAATACCTTCTTCGAAACCAGGGGTATCAAAAGGCTTTCCATATTCCATCCGCACGGGTTCGTTCCGGTCGGAGGTGGAGAAAATCTTATTGCCATCAATGGTTCCCACCACGAAGTTCATTTTCACGAACATACCGGTATCAATCTTCGGTCCTTTCCCTTTCTGGGATTCTATGTAATACAAACCGGATTCGGTCGGAGTCGCGGTGATCTTGTTATCAGCCATGTACTTGGCGATTTTCGATTTTTCGGCTTCCATCAGTTTCTTCAAAGGCTGACAGTCTTTCAGGTAAATATGAAACTTGATCACGCTGTTGCTGTCGATGAAAGGAGGCAGTGATTGCTGACGGAATGTTTTCCGGAAGAGGGAATCGGCAGAGACAATGAACACAGCGCTATCACCGGGGCTCATCATTCTCATTCCTTCATAGATGTCGCCTTTGAAATCGGAAGGCGGAAGCGTGAACTGCACCGGCGCACCGTTCATCTGAACCTTACTATCGAACAATAAGGAATCTTTTTCGGTCGTGTAGCGCATCTCAAGAGTTACAAAATCGCCGGTCTTGGCTTTAACCGTGTCGGTGCTGACTTTGTACAGTTTATAATACATCCCCGATTCGGTCTTGTCGAAACCGGGGAACTTGGAAGTGCACCCCAGCGACGTAAGGGCAACCATCACGAGGATGGCCAACGGATTAAAAAACACTTTTTTCATGATCTAGAGATTACTCAGTTTGATGATTACTATTTTCATTTAATTTCAAGAACTTCAATTTCATAAACAACCGGAGAATAAGGCGGGATAAGCTCTTCGAGCCCCATTTCCCCGTATGCCAGTGAAGAAGGCACCACCAGAATCGCCTTCCCCCCTTTCTTCATGTATGATATTCCCTCTTCCCATCCGGCAACGGTTGATTTGTCGCCCATGACAAATGTGAAGGGAGTGTATTCAAAAAGGGAGTCAAAGATACCGTTTTTTATGGCTTCATCCTTCAACGACGTCTCTATTATTTTACCATCTGTGAGCCGGGCGATATATTGAACGGTGACTGCATTGCCCGGTTGGACGTTCTTTCCTTTTCCGGCGCGGGTTTCAAAATAATACAATCCCGATTTCGTGGGTTTATCCCGGAAGCCTTTCTCCTTCAGGAAAGTTGCGATTTTTTCCGGTTCACTGTGTCTGAACTCCTCCAACATCTTGGTCCGGGCCTCAGCCAGGGCCTTTCTGCGCTTTTCCGATTCTGCCTTCGGAATGCGTTCCCGGATACGGACATCCAGGAACACGCCGGTAGTGTCGGTGATGAAATGAGGCAATTCAGGCATGCGGAAAAAAGTCAGGAAGAGATCGCGCCCCTTCAGGATGAACGTAGCACTATCGCCGGCATGCATCATCATCAGTGCGGTATACAGATCACCCTGGTAAACAGGCTGCTCCAGGACAATATGGTCAGTGAGCAGGTTATCCATGACGGTAGAAAGGAATATGGTATCGGGGGTATACAATTTCATGCTGACGACTACTTCGTCGCCGGGAATGATCTTCTCTCCTTCTTTATGCTGCTGGTGGAATTGATAGTACATTCCTCCTTCCCCTTCCGAAAAGCCGGGATGCACCCGGTGACACGACATAAGGGGAACGACTGCCAGCAATAATATTACCGGGAGGATCCTTTTCATTTTTTGTTTTTATTGTTTACCATCTTGACCGAAACCATTTCCAGGTCATATACCAGCGTAGCTCCCGGCGGGATCCCGCGGGCATCGCCTAATAATCCGTAACCAAGTCGTGATGGGATGATGACTTTCGCCCTGTCGCCCTGACGCATCAGCATAATGGCTTCCTGAAGGCCGGGTTCTATTTCACCGTACCCAACCACGAGTTTGATTGGTCCCAGGGAATCGGAAGAAGCAATCTTCTCTCCATTCAGTAAACTCAGCTGATAACGAATCTCTGCAGTTTTTCCGCGCTCCGCTGCGGCGCCGGTTCCCTGACGGTAAATGAGGTATCTTACGCCCGTTGGAGTGGTCGTCATATGCCACCCGTGACGGGCAATGAAATCACGAATCTCCTGATCTTCTGTCCGGGAAATCCCTTTGTTGTAATTTATCAGGGTGTCGTCCATCATCCGGATGTTCGAGGTGGAACGCACCGGCCCCGGATCCCTCCGGCAGGACGACAACGCAAATACCAATCCGGCAACAGCCAGACCAGTGATGATCTCACGGAAAGAAACGCGAAAAATCATGATCAATATACTGAACTTAATGGCTCTTTATATAACGGCAACAATGCCCGGAACTTCTCAATGGTCTCTTCCATAGAAACATAACTATTTGCTCCGGAAGCATTTACATGACCTCCACCATTAAAATGATCCCTGGCCAACGCATCTACCTTGAATGAACCTTTTGATCTGAACGAAGCGCGGATAGCATTATCACGTTCTGAGAAAAGAGCGGCCAGGTTGATCCCGTCAATGGAAAGGGCATAATTGACAACCCCTTCGGTATCACCCACTTCATAGTTGAAACGGTCGAGCTCTTCAGAAGTAAGCGAGATATAGGCAGTATGGTACTCAGGTAAGACCACCAGCTTCTGACTCAGTGCATACCCAAGCAGGCGAAGCCGGCTTTCGGAATAGGTATCGTATACCAACCGGTGGATGTGCTCCCCGTCAATCCCTTTTTTATAGAGATCCGCTACGATCTCATATGTACGCACATGATTGCAGGAGTAACTGTAAGAACCGGTATCGGTGGTGATCCCGACATAGATGCATTCTGCTATTTCTTTGTTTATCAAATCTTTATCACCTGATGCCGCAATGAATTCGTAGACCAGTTCCGCAGTCGATGAAACCGCCACTTTGGAAATCATCATGTCGAATTGATTGGCCGGCAGTTTATGATGATCTATCAGGATCTTCACGGCTTTCGATGCTTTGGCTGCTTCCGATGCGCCACTGAGCCGTTCCAGGCTGTTATAATCCACGCTGAAGATCACCTCCGCTTCTTCGATGGCTTCCAGACACCTCTCCTTCTCCCTGGTAAAAACCATGATCTCTTCCCGCCAGGGCATCCAGGCTAAAAAGTTCGGGTACGGATCGGGCGTCATGATCCTGACCTGGTGATTTTTCATCCGGAGATAGCCATATAAAGCCAGGCTGGCTCCTATTGCATCACCATCGGGGTTGGTATGGGAGGTGATGAGAATCTTGCGGGGAACCGATAAATACCCCGTAATTTTAGTAAAATCAGTGTATTCCAAGGTGTCGGTTTTTGACCATATATTTGCAAAATTAAAGATTTTACCTGAATTTTACTTAAAATGTGAATGAAATGTCCGGGAATATCACTTTCACCATGATCAAGCCATCGGCTGTCAAGAGCGGGTACATCGGCCCCATCCTTACCCGGTTTGCGGAAGCAGGATTCCGCATCGCTGCGTTAAAAATGCACCGGATGACCCGCCGGGAAGCGGAATTGTTTTATGAAGTGCATAAGGACAAGCCCTTCTACCCGAACCTGGTCGAATTCATGATCTCCGGTCCCATGGTAGCGGCTATCCTTGAAAAAGCCAATGCAGTGGAAGAATTCCGGATGCTTATCGGAACAACCGACCCTGCCGGGGCTGCCCCGGGAACGATCCGCCGTTTATTTGGCGTCACCGTGACCGAAAACGCGGTACACGGCTCCGATAGTGATGAGAATGCGGTAATAGAAGGCCGTTTCTTCTTTTCAGAAGAAGAAAAATACTAGTCCTTTTCAGGATTTAACTCTCTGAATGTATGATCATTATAAACAATAATGATCTTTTCGATTTTTTTTCCGGATGCGGAAGCTTTTGGAGCCGGTACGGGAGTTGGCTGAGGAGTTTTTTTTACCATGACCGGCTCTTCCCTGGTGTAATCGGAAGATTCCAGTTCGGGAAAAAGCTCCGGTTCAATATGGCTCCCGGGTATGGTCACGGGAGTAACGGGCGATTCACTTTCTGTTCCTTTCATCATATTGCCGGTTCCGTTCATTAACCAGGTGGTATCAACCAGCGGATACCTCTTCAGAATTTTTAACACAAATTCCAGACTGGGATTATTGCGCCCCGAAATAAGATGAGAAATTGCCGACCGTTGAACCCCGATCTCATCGGCAAACTGGGAGGGAGATATTCCCAACACTTTAATCAATTCCTGGATTCGCTCAACCATCTGATCATTTTTTACAGTTACAAAGTTAAATAAATCGGCAGTTTACAGAAAATTTATCCCGATTTTTTGTAACTTAAAGTAATAGTTGATATAAATTATTCTTGTTATTGGATATCAACATTATAAATGGATGATAAGTTTGATTATCCTTCATTTTATCGAACATTTTACAATTCTAATCAACCGGTAGAGAGAATTACTTGATGTAATCCTTTCTTTTTATTGATAAACAGTGATTTTTCTAGTCTTTATCCAATGTTTACAGATGTAATTACACTCGTAACCAACATGAATTTACAGTTTACATTTTTATAGTTTGATTGGCGCCCGGATGTTTATTCAACCGAGTTATTTATCCTTTATTTGTTTGTCATTCTTTGTTATACGATACTTTTACCAGGGTTTATTCTTTGGTAAAAGAAGGTTTACAAATGTATTTACATTTGTATTCTGATTTGGTTTACAAAGTTACACTTGTAAATCTTTGTTTCGGTATTTCAGCCTGAATTTTGGTTGGATTTTGCGGCAAGGAACCCGGATTTTCCATCAGAAGAGATTGCATTTTTTCTGATCTTTGCTCCTACTAATCAGAACCAGCAAGATGATCTTTGACGAGAAAGACCTCCGGCAGATTAATGAAAAAGGAATTCCGATCAGTACGATCGAAAACCAGATCCGGAATTTTGTGTCCGGTTTTCCCTGGTCTCCCCTCGACCGTCCTGCGACACGCGACGATGGAATTTTCTCTTTCACCGCGGATGAGATTTCCTATTTCAGTCAATACTACGAAAATCATCTGGCGGGAGAGCATCCGGTAAAGTTCGTCCCTGCCTCGGGGGCAGCCAGCCGAATGTTCAAACATCTCTTCGAATCCCTTGATCAAATCCGTTCCGGCAACAAGGATGCTTTACTCCTTTCCGGTGATGCTGACTTCAATTCAACAGGATATCTTCTGTCGCACTTACCCGACATCGCTTTTTTTCACGAGTTGAACAGCAAACTGGAGGATATACACGGGAAAAACGCTTCAACCCTGATCGCCGAAAAAGACTATCAGCCTGTCATCGAAGGCATTCTGACCCCTGATGGATTAAATTATGCCAATCTTCCCAAAGGACTGATTCTTTTCCACCTGTATCCCGAAGGGGCCCGCACCGCCGTAGCCGAGCATTTGGTTGAGGCGGCCCGTTACGCCACCGACGAGCATCATACCGCCAGGATCCATTTCACCATCTCTCCGGAACACCGGGAAAAATTCTTGGATCTCCTTCACACCATCAAAGAGAGATTCGAAAACCTGCTGGGCGTAAAATTTGAGATCACCTTCTCGGAACAAAAACCTTCTACCGATACCATTGCCGTAGATGAGGAGAACGTCCCCTTCCGGAATCCCGACGGCTCGCTGCATTTCCGGCCGGGGGGACATGGCGCGCTGATCAGCAATCTGAACGACCTCGACGGAGGGATCATTTTTATCAAGAACATCGACAACATCGTTCCCGACCGGTTGAAACCGGATACCATATTATATAAAAAGGTACTGGGCGGATATCTTCTTCAGATGAAAACCATCATCCATGGTTTTCTGGCAAAAGCTGAACACGGGAACGCCAGCGCCAGGGAAGTGGAAGAAATCGTCGAGTTCCTGAAAACCGGCCTTTGCATTCCTCCGCCGGACGGTCTGTGTCTGCGGCCTCTCCGGGAACAACAGGCAATCCTGTCGGACATCCTCGACCGGCCGATGCGCGTGTGCGGGATGGTGAAGAACGAAGGGGAACCCGGCGGCGGTCCTTTCTGGGTGAAAAGAAAAGACGGCCGTTCCTCGTTGCAGATCATCGAATCGTCGCAGGTGGATCCAACCGATCTCCAGCAAAAATCAGTATTGTCGGCCGCCACACACTTTAACCCGGTCGATCTCGTTTGCTGTATAAACGACTATCACGGGAGGAAGTTTGACCTGGACCGTTTCGTCGACCCGGCCACCGGTTTCATCTCCACGAAATCAAGCAGCGGAAAAACATTGAAAGCACAGGAGCTGCCTGGTTTGTGGAATGGCGCCATGGCCCGTTGGATCACGGTTTTTGTGGAAGTGCCCGTCATCACCTTCAACCCGGTGAAAACAGTGAATGATCTGTTAAGGCCACAACATATACAAGGAACCATAAACAATGCTCAATAACATGATTTCCAGGATTAAAACAAGCTTACGCCTTTTACCCTTTTTATTCTTCCTCCTGGCAGGGGTTACCGGTTCAGGGCAGGAAGGTTATAACATCAAGTTCAAAATCAATGGATTGAAGGACACTTCGTGTATTGTGGCCAATTATTTCGGGAATGGTACCTACGTGAAGGATACCCTGAAAGTGGATGGATCGGGAAGAACTGTCTTCCACGCGCCGGATTCGTTGCCGAGGGGGATGTATATCCTGGTGATCACCGATAAGAAGTATTTCGAATTTATTGTCAACAACGATAAGAAGTTCTCCATCGAGACAGATATAGAAAATCCGTCCGAGCACCTCCGGGTGAGCGGTTCTCCGGAGAATTCCCTTTTCTACGATTACCTGGTTTATAACCGGATTCAGTATTCGCAGATCCAATCGCTGGAAGAGCGGTACAAGAAGAATGTGGATAACAGCGACTCGGTTGCTTTTCTCCGAAAAAAACTAATGGCGTTAAATGATTCAAACATAGCCTATAAGCTGAACATCGTCCAAACCCATCCGAAGTCGTTCCTGGCTTTCATGATCAATGCCATGAAGGAGCCGGTCGTGCCGGAAGCTCCTCTCCTGCCCGGAGGACGGCCGGATTCCACGTTTGCCTTCCGGTATTTTAAGGCACATTTCTGGGATGACACCGATTTTACGGATGACCGTCTGCTGCGGACGCCCGTTTATCATAACAAGCTGAAGCGTTATTTTGACCAGGTGATCGTGCAGACTCCCGATTCGATCATTCCCGAGATTGACCGCCTGGTGGAGAAAGCCCGGCCGAACAAGGAGATGTTTAAATATATCGTGTGGTTTGTCACCTGGCATTACGAAAATTCAGAGATCATGGGATTCGATGAAGTGTTTGTTCACGTCATCGACAAGTATTATGCCACGGGTCAGGCATGGTGGACCACCGGTACCACCCTGGACAACCTGGTGAACAAAGCCAAGCGGATCAAACCGTTGCTGATTGGGAAGATCGCACCGAATATGGTGATGATGGATACGACGGGGCAGTTGGTTTCGATGAACGATATCAAATCGAACATCCTGATCCTGTTGTTTTGGGATCCTGATTGCGGGCATTGCGTGGAAGAGATCCCGAAGATCCGCGATTTCTATGATCAGTATAAAGTGCAGATGGGGCTGGAGGTCTTCGCGGTATGTTCCGATACCAGCATGGCGAAAATGAAAAAAGAGATCAAAAAGCGCGATATGCACTGGATCAACGTGAATGGCCCCCGCAGTCTGACAGGCAATTATCATGATCAGTACGATATCAGGACAACGCCGGTGATCTTCATCTTAAACAAGGATAAAGAGATCATTGCCAAACAGTTAAAGACAGATCAGTTAGAGAGTTTTCTGAATAACTATCTCTCGTCTTCCCACCGGGAATAAGCCGGGGAAAGGGAATAAAAAAAAGGTGTCCCGCTTGCGAGACACCTTTTTCATTATAAAAAACTGAATATTTATTTGATAGCTTCGTCCACCACGGCTTTAAAAGCTTCGGGGTTGTTTGCGGCAAGGTCGGCCAGGGTTTTCCGGTTCAGTGCGATATTTTTCTTCGCCAGTTTTCCCATC